>FWPV01004631.1_pt1 | contig 28751 bp, 29 predicted proteins | sample 2228371 | NCBI WGS metagenome assembly FWPV01 (sample SAMEA103939776, study PRJEB20133) | metagenome | reverse complement strand
GCCGACCAGCGGCCGAACGATCGAGGAGCTGGTGATCGAGCTGTTGCGCCCGCAGCTCAAGGAGTGGCTCGACCAGAACCTGGCACCGCTGGTCGAGCGGGTGGTCGAGCAGGAGATCAAGAAACTCGCCCGGCGGGCCGAGCTGCTCTGAGCGGCGGCCGGCGGCGCGCGCGGGTCCCCCCGTCGGTCGCCGTTGTTAACCGAATCTCGAGGATCTCGCGGCAGGTTGCCCGCGCCGACCTCTCGCGGAGCCCTGCCCATGTCGTCGGCCAACGCCGCTCTCGGCTCGGTGCTCGCCGTCAACGGCTCGGGCGTGCTCGTCGGATTGCGCCGCCTTTCCGGCGAGCGCCCGACGGCCATCGGCGAGCTCGTGGCCCTGCCCGTCGGGCCCACGATCGTCGTGGGCGTGGTCCACGCCTTGCGCCACGGCCGTCGGGCCGAGGATCTGGCGGTGGCCGACGTACAGCTGCTGGGCGAGATCGTCGAGGAAGCGGGCCGGCGGCGCTTCCGCCGCGGCGTGTCGATGTTCCCGGTCCTCGACGGCCCGGTCGAGCGGGCCTCACCCGAGCTCGCCCGTGTGGTCTACGCCCCGCCCGAGGTCACGAGCCTGCGCGTGGGCCGGCTCGCCAACGCCCCCGAGGTCCCCGCCCACCTGCTGCTCGACCCGCTGCTGGGCAAGCATTTCGCGGTCCTGGGTAGCACCGGCTCGGGCAAGTCCTGGACCGTGGCGACGATCGTCCAGGCGATCTTGCGCGCCTGCCCGGCCGCCCACGTGGTGCTCCTCGATCCGCACGGCGAGTACGCGCCGGCCTTCGGCGCGCGGGCCGAGGCGCTCGATCTGGCCGACCTCGAGCTGCCCTATTGGCTCATGAACTTCGAGGAGACGGCGGCGATCCTGGCCCCGGCCCGCGACGCCCGCGGCTATGCCGAGCAGGCCATCCTCAAAGAGGCGCTGCTGGCCGCGCGGCAGGCCTGGGCCGCCTCGCAAGGAGGTGTCACCGGACCGCTCACCGTCGACACCCCCCTGCCCTATCGGCTCACCGATCTGGTCAAGTGGATCGACGAGGCCATGGGCGCCCTCAACAAGCCCGAGGGGGCCGCACCCTACCGCCAGCTGCTCGCGCGGATCGAGAGCATCCGCAACGACCGCCGCTACGCCTTCCTGTTCCAGTCGCTCTACGTGCGCGACAACATGGACGCCGTGCTCGGCCGCTTGTTGCGCTTCCCGGTGGCCGATCGGCCGGTCACGGTGATCGATCTGTCGGGCGTGCCTTCCGAGATCGTCGACGTCGTGGTCTCGCTGTTCTGCCGGATGCTCTTCGAGTTCGGTCTGTGGAGCGAGCGCGGTCGCTCGGTGCCGCTGCTGCTGGTGTGCGAGGAGGCGCACCGTTACGTGCCGGCCACGAGCGGCACGGGCTTCGAGCCCAGCCGCCGGGCGATCGACCGGATCGCCAAGGAGGGCCGCAAATACGGCATCGCGCTCGGGCTCGTGACCCAGCGGCCGGCCGAACTCTCGCCCTCGGCCCTCTCCCAGTGCGGGACGGTGGTGGCGCTGCGCATGAGCAACGAGCGCGACCAGGCCTTCGTGCGCGACACCCTGCCCGAGGGCTCGGACTGGTTGCTGGCCTCGCTGCCGGCACTCGCGACCGGCGAAGGCCTGGTCCTGGGTGAAGGTGTGACCCTGCCCATGCGGGTGATCTTCGACCCGCTACCCCCCGACGCCCAGCCGGCCAGCCACACCCCGGCCTTCAGCGAGGCCTGGCGGGCCGACGACGCCGGCCTCGAGCTCGTGCGCGCCACCATCCGCCGCTGGCGCGAGCAGCGCCGATGACGGCCGGGTGCGTCGCGGCCCGCCCCCGGCCGCTCGGTCCGCCGCCCCGGCCGGCCGCGCCGAACGTCGACGACGGGCCGCCTTGTCGGGCCGCGGGGGGTCGCTTATGGGGCGGACGTCGCGCGGCCGTCGCCCTCGCCGCGCCTGCGCGTGGATCGTTCCTCATGCTCGACAAGACCTACCGGCCCGCCGAGGTCGAGGCCCGCCTGTATGCCGCCTGGGAGGCCTCGGGTGCGTTCCGGCCACGACCGGGCGGCCGACCCTACTGCATCATGCTGCCGCCGCCCAACGTCACCGGCAGTCTGCACATCGGCCACGCGCTCGACCACACCATCCAGGACGTGTTGATCCGCTTCCATCGGATGCGCGGCTTCGAGACGCTCTGGCAGCCGGGCACCGATCACGCCGGGATCGCCACCCAGATGGTGGTCGAGCGCAAGCTCGCCGCCGAGGGCAAGGACCGCCGGCAGATGGGTCGCGAGGCGTTCCTCGCCGAAGTGTGGAAATGGAAGGAGGAGTCGGGCGGCACGATCGCCCGGCAGATGCGCCGGCTGGGCGCCTCATGCGATTGGACCCGCGAGCGCTTCACCATGGACGAGGGCCTCTCGCGGGCGGTGCGCCGGGCCTTCGTGCTGCTGTACCGGGCGGGGCTGATCTACCGCGATCTGCGCCTGGTCAACTGGGACTGCGCGCTCGAGACCGCGGTCTCCGACCTCGAGGTCCTGAGCCGCGAGGTCGAGGGCAAGCTCTGGTACTTCCGCTACCCGATCGAGGGCGAGGAGGGCCGCTTCGTCACCGTCGCCACCACCCGCCCGGAGACCATGCTCGGGGACACGGGCGTGGCCGTGCACCCCGAGGATCCGCGCTGGCGCGATCTGGTGGGCCGGCACGCGATCCTGCCGCTGGTCGGCCGGCGGCTGCCGATCGTGGCCGATCCGCACAGCGACCCGCAGAAGGGCTCGGGGGCGGTCAAGATCACCCCGGCCCACGACTTCGCCGATTTCGAGGTCGGCCGCCGCCACGGGCTCGAGATCGTGCCGATCTTCGACCGCCGCGGCCGGCTCAACGAGAACGTCCCCGAGCCCTATCGCGGACTCGACCGGTTCGAGGCCCGCGAGCGGATCCTGGCCGACCTCGAGGCGCTGGGGCTGATCGAGAAGGTCGAGCCGCACCGCCACGCCGTGCCGCACGGCGACCGGTCGGGCACGCCACTCGAGCCGTTCTTGACCGAGCAATGGTTCTGCGACGTCGAGGGGCTCGCCCGGCGCGCCATCGCCGCCGTCGAGGCGGGCCGGACCCGCTTCGTGCCGCGCCAGTGGGAGGCCACCTTCTTCGAGTGGCTGCGCAACATCCAGCCCTGGTGCATCTCCCGCCAACTGTGGTGGGGGCACCAGATCCCCGCCTGGTACGCGCCCGACGGCACGATCTTCGTGGCCGAGGACGAGGCCGAGGCCGCAGCCCTCGCGTCGGCGCGGTTCGGTCGGCCGGTCGAGCTCACCCGCGATCCCGACGTGCTCGACACCTGGTTCTCCTCGGCGCTGTGGCCGTTCTCGACCCTGGGCTGGCCGGATCCCACCCCCGAGCTCGCCCGCTATTATCCCACGAGCGTGCTCGTCACCGGCTTCGACATCATCTTCTTCTGGGTCGCGCGGATGATGATGATGGGCCTGTTCTGCATGGACGAGGTCCCCTTCCGCGACGTCTACATCCACGGCCTGGTGCGCGACGAGCGCGGCAAGAAAATGTCCAAGACCCAGGGCAACGTGGTCGATCCGTTGGAGCTGGTCGAGACCTACGGGGCCGATGCGCTGCGGCTGGCGCTCCTCGCCTCCACCGAACAGGGCCGCGACGTGCGCTTCGGGCCGGCACGGGTCGAGGGCTGGCGCAATTTCGTGACCAAGCTGTGGAACGCCGCCCGCTTCGTCGAGCTCTCCGGCGGCCGGCTCGATCCCGACTTCGATCCGCGCCGCTGCCGTCTGCCGCTGAACCGCTGGATCGTCGGTGAGACCGCGAGCCTGACCGCCGCGGTGAGCGAGGCGCTCGCCGATTACCGGCTGAGCGAGGCCACGCTTTCGATCTACCACTTCGTCTGGGACACGTTCTGCGACTGGTGGATCGAGCTCGCCAAGCCGGTCCTGGCGTCCGAGGATCGGGCCCTCCAGGACGAAACGCAGCGGGTGGCGGGCTGGGTGCTGGCGCGCGTCCTCCATCTCCTCCACCCCATGGCCCCGTTCGTCACCGAGGAGCTGTGGCGGGTGCTGTTCGGCGCACCCGGGGGCATGCTGATCCTCGCGCCCTGGCCGACGGCCGAACAGGGGCTGGTCGATCCGCAGGCCAAGGCCGAGCTCGACTGGCTCACCCGGACGATCGGGGCGATCCGGGCCGCGCGCACCGAGCTCAACGTGCCGCCCTCGGCGCGCTTGCGACTGCTCCAACACGGCGCCACGGCGCTCACCTTGGAGCGGCTCCTGCGCCACCGCGAGCCCCTGGTGCGGCTGGCGCGGCTGGCCGAGATCGAACTCGCCGATCAGCCGCCGCCCGAACGATCGATCGTGGTGGTGGTGGACGAGACCACCTTCGCCTTGCCGGTGGGCGAGGTGGTCGATCTCGAGCGCGAGCGTCAGCGGCTCGGCCGCGAGCTCGCCAAGGCCGAGGCCGAAGCGCGCCGCCTGGAGCAGCGGCTGGCCGATGCCGGCTTCCTGGCCCGAGCGCCGGCCGAGGTCGTGGAGGAGCAACGCGAGCGGCTGGCCGAGCTCGCCCGCACCCGCGAGCGGCTGGGGGCGGCGCTGGCCCGGATCGCCTGAGCCCGCGAGGAGAGCCCGGCGTGTCGACGAGCCCGCTGGTCGCCGATCCGCACGGCAGCCGCCCACTCCATCTCGTGGCCGGGCGCGATTGGCCGCGCTGGCTGGAGGCGCAACCCCTTGCTCGCCGGCACTGGCTGGACTCGCTCGGCTTCAGCCCCGAGCCGGGGAAGCTCGCGCTCTTGCCGGGCCCCGACGGGGCGCTGGCCGGCGCGGTGCTGGTGGTGGGCGAGCCGGCGAGTCTCTGGGACGTGGCGGCGGCACCGGCGATGCTACCCGCCGGTCTCTGGCGGCTCGAGGATCCCTCGCAGCTGCTCGACCCGGCCGAGGCCGCTTTGGGCTGGGCGCTCGCCTGCCACCGCTTCGAGCGCTACCGCAAGGTCGAGAAGGCCGTCCCCCGGCTGGCCGTGCCGGACGGCAGGGCGCGCGAGCGGGCCGAGCTCCTGGCCCGGTCGATCGGCCTGGCCCGCGATCTGATCGAGACCCCGGCCAACGAGCTGGGGCCGGCCGAACTCGAGGCGACGGCCGCCGAGCTCGCCCTCGAGGCCGGCGCGGCCTTCTCCAGCATCGTGGGCGAAGCGCTCGTCGAGCAGGGCTTTCCCTTGATCTTCGCCGTGGGTCAGGCGAGCCCGCGGGCGCCGCGGCTGATCGAGCTGCGCTGGGGCGAGCCGGACGCGCCGGCCGTCACGCTCGTGGGCAAGGGCGTGTGCTTCGATACCGGCGGGCTCGATCTCAAGCCGTCCTCGGCCATGTTGCTCATGAAGAAGGACATGGCCGGGGCCGCCGTGATGCTGGGCCTGTTCCGGGCGATCACCGGGGCCCGGCTGCGGGTGCGCCTGCGGGTGCTGATCCCGGCGGTCGAGAACGCGGTCGGCGGCCGGGCCTTTCGCCCCGGCGACGTGCTGCGCTCGCGCAAGGGACTCACGGTCGAGATCGGCAACACCGATGCCGAGGGTCGGCTCGTGCTCGCCGATGCGCTCGCCGAGGCGGATCGCGAACGGCCCGCGCTGTTGTTGGATGCCGCCACGCTCACCGGGGCGGCGCGGGTGGCGCTCGGCCCCGAGCTCCCGGCGCTGTTCACACCCGACGAGGAGCTCGCCCGCGATCTCCTCGCGGCCGGTGAACGGACCGGCGAGCCGCTCTGGCGGTTGCCGTTGCACGCTCCCTACCGCAAATATCTCGAAAGTCGCATCGCCGACATCGCCAACGCCTCGCAGAAGAGCTTCGCCGGAGCGATCACCGCGGCTCTGTTCCTCCAGAAGTTCGTGAGCGAGACGCGCAGCTGGGCCCACCTCGACATCTTCGGCTGGAACGACGAGAGCCGGCCCGGCCGGCCGCGCGGCGGCGAGGCCACCGCGCTGCGGCCGATCTTCGCCTTCCTGGAGCGGCGCTTCGCCGACTGAACGCCTTCGCCGACCGGAGATCTCGACCGTGAGCCGTCGCCCGCCCCCACCGCGCAGTGCGTTCGTGTGGTTCACGCTGCTCGAGACGCGCTGGATGGACATGGACATTTACGGCCACGTCAACAACGTCGTCTATTACAGCTATTTCGATACGGCCATCGCCCGTTACTTGATGGGCGAAGGCGGGCTCGATCCCTGGCGGGGCCACGTCGTGGGCTTCGCGGTCGACACCGGCTGCCGGTTCCATCGGCCGCTGACCTTTCCCGACCGGCTGGACGCCGGGATCGCCGTCGGCCATCTGGGCACCAGCTCCTGCCGCTACGAGATCGGGATCTTCCGGGATGGCGAGGAGCGGGCCGCGGCCGACGGCCATTTCGTGCACGTGTTCGTCGATCGGTCGACCCAGCGGCCGGTGCCGATCCCCGACCGCTTGCGCGCGGCGCTCGCCCGGTTGGTCCGCGACCGACCCGCCGGCTGATGGTTGCTGAGGGCTCGTGATCCGGCTATCCTCGCCAATCGATCGATCGGAAGGGGCGATGGACGAGCGCGCACGGATTCGGATCAATCTCGCTCAGCGGGAACTGGAGATCGAGGGGCCGCGCGACTTCGTGGCCGCGTACGCCCAGCGTATCGAGCGCTTGTTGGCGGCGTTGGACAGGGCCGAGCCCGGCGACCCGGGCCCCGGGCCGGCGGCCGCGGCCGAGCGGCCGGAGGACAGCTTCGGCGCCTTCATCCAGCACCTGCCGCTGTCCGCCACCGACGTCGACCGGATGCTGGCGGCCGGCTACTGGGTCCAGAAGCGCAGCGCCGACGACACCTTCGCCACCGCCGAGGCGAGCCGGCGGCTGGTCGAGCACGGCTTCAAGATCGGCAATCCCTCCCAGTGCGTGAAACAGGCCCAGCTCGCCAAGAAGGTGTTCGTCCACCAGCGCGGGCGCTACCGTGTCTCGCAGCTGGGCCGCCAATATCTGCGCCAGGTGATGGGCCCGGTGATCGACACGTGAGCGAGGAACGGGCCTTGGGTCGGATCGTCGGCTGGTCCATCGAGGGGCGGGCGGCGGTCACGGCGCTGCTCCTGGGCGCCGCTCTCGCCGTGCCCTCGGGCGCGCAGGACGCCGCCGAGCCCGAGGCGTCGTGCGCCGCCTTCGCGATTCCCGAGGAGCTCGGACTCGTGTGCGAGCCGGCCGGAAGCGGGCCGGGCGTGGTGATCCGCCCGGGCGAAGGAGGCTTCGCGGCGCTGAGCCGGCTCCAGGTTCGCCGCCTGGACCGGACCAACGGCGCCGATGCGCTCGCCTGGAGCGATCCCGCGGCCTGGCTCGAGCGGCAGATGACCCTCGATACGGCGGGTTTCGCCGCGGCCCTGCGCCGGCTGGTCGACGATCCCGACAGCCCGCTTTCCGGCGAAGGTGTACGCGCGGCGATCGACACGCTGCTCGCCGCCGTCGACCGGCTGGGCCGATTGGCGCTGCAAGCCTGCGAGAGCCCCACCTTGCGCCGCGACGGCCGGCACGTCATGAGCTGCCGGTTCACCGCCGGCGGCTTCGGCCTCCTGCTCGAGCTGCAGCTGGTCCGCAAGGGGGAGGAGCGCTGGGCGCTGGCGCTGCGGACCATGAACGAGCAGCGCCTGCGCCACTTCCAGGCGCTGGCCTCGACCTTCGCGCCCTAGCTCCGCCCGAACCCGGCACCGCGCGGACCGTGGCGGTCGAGCGCCGGCCCATCGGCCGACGGCTCGCCTTCGCCCTCCTCCGGGTCCTGGGCTTCGACCGCCGGCAGGGCGTAGCGGCCTTCGAGCCAGTCCAACAGGTCGCGATCCCGGCAGCCGGCCGAGCAGAACGGCCGGAACTGCCACACGGTGGGCCGCCCGCAGCGCGGGCAGCGCCGCCCGGTCGGCGGATGATCCGCGGGGGCCGGCTCGCTCATCGGCGCACCGGCTCCGCCGCCTCGATCCGGAACCCGCCGGGTGGCAGGCTCGCCTCGACGGCGATCGCCAGCTCCTGCCGCCACGGTGCGAGCAGCTGGCCGGCCTCGCCGTCGAGGTAACGGGCGAGATCGGGTGCCAGGGTCAGCCGGCGCGCGGGGGCGCGGCGCAGTTCGGCCCACAGCGCCTCGGCCGCGGCTCGCAAGGAGGGGATCCGGCCGCTGCCGACACAGGCCGGGCAGGGTCGGGTCAACAGTTGGTCGAGTGAGCGGCCGCGTCGGGCCCGGCCGATCTCCACGAGACCCGAAGGCGTCATCGGGTGGATCTGGACCGGTGCGGGATCGTCGCGGAAGGCCCGTTGCAGGGCCTGCTCTAGCCGCTGCCGTTCGTTGCGCGAGGCCAGATCGACGAAGTCGACCACGACGATCCCGCCCAGATTGCGCAGCCGCAGGATCCGGGCGATCTCGCGTGCCGCCTCGAGGTCGACCTCGAGCGGCGGGCGGTTGCCGCCGTCGACGTCCACGGCCACGAGCGCCGCGGTCGGCTCGACCACGAGCCGTCCGCCGCCGGGAAGCGCGATCTCGCGCGCGAGCACCCGCTCGAGCTCGGCCGCCACCCCGGTCTGCTCGAAGGCGCCGCGCCCCGGATCGAGCCGCACGAGCTCGATGCCGTGCGGAGCCAGGGGTCCTTCGAGGAGCGTGCGGGCCCGGGCGAGCAGCTCCGGGTCGGCGACCTCGACGCGGCGCAGCTCGGGATCGAGCACGGTGCGCAACAGCCGCTCCAGCGGGTGCTCGTCGGCGCCGAGCCGGCCGGGTCTGCGGCGCGCCGCGGCCTCCGCCCGCAGCGCCCGCCAGCGCGCCTCGAGCCGCTCGAGCTCGGCGCGCAGGACCGCGTCCTCGACTTTGGCGGCGTGCTTGCGCAAGCTCACCGCCCGGCCGGGAAAGAGGCTTTCGCCGCGCCGGCGCAACGCCTCGCGCTCGGCGCCGCGCGCCGGGCCGAGCGGCGGGCCGATCTCGTGCGGCCGCCAGATCAGATGGAAACCGACGAGCTTGAGGTCGGTGGTGACCCGGGCACCTTTGTCCTCGGCCGCCTCGCGCACGCCCTGGACGATCAGCCGGTCGCCCTCGCGCACGAGCTCGGCGATGCGCGCCCGCTCGCTGCGGCCGGCGGCGAAGCGGGCGTCCTTGGCGGCGAGCAGGGCCGGCCGGTCGAGCCCGATGTCGAGGAAGGCGGCGTTCAGCGGTCGGTCGACGCTGCGCACCTGGCCCCAGAAGAAGGCCTCGGCCACCTGTTCGCCGCCGGCATCGGCGTCGACGATCTCGATCAGCCGGTCGCCGTCCAGGAGTGCCCCGCGCACCCCGAAGCCGGTGGCCTCGACCACGAGGCGGCTCGTCACGGCCATCGCCAGCCCAGCCCTTGCAACAGCGCCAAGGTCTCGACGAGCGGCAGACCCACCACGTTGGGATAGGAGCCGTTGATCGCCGGGACGAACGCCGCCGCCCGGCCCTGGATCGCATAGCCGCCGGCCTTGCCCCGCCACTCGCCGCTGGCCAGATAGCGGGCACGCTCCTCGTCCGACAGCCGCTTCATGCGCACGATCGTGGTCACCAGCCGCTCGGCCGAGCGGCCGTCGGGGGCGAGCACGCACACCCCGCCCAGGACCCGGTGCCGGCGGCCCGAGAGCAGATCGAGGCAGGCCTCGGCCGTGGCCTCGTCCTGGGCCTTGGGCAGGATCCGTCGGCCGCAGGCGACCACGGTGTCGGCGGCCACGATCCAGGCCGGCACCGCCCCCAGCCGGGCGCGCACCGCCTCCGCCTTGGCGCGGGCCAGCCGGACGGCGTAGGCCCGCGGCAATTCGCGGGGCCGCGGCGTCTCGTCGACCTCGGGCGCCTCGATCCGGTCCGGCTCGAGCCCGACCTGGCGCAACAAGGCCAGGCGGCGCGGCGAGGAGGAGGCGAGCACGAGGAGCGGGCGGCTGCCCGCAGTGCCGGGCTCACTTGAAGCGATAGGTGATCCGTCCCCGCGTGAGGTCGTAGGGTGTCATCTCGACGGTGACTTTGTCACCGGCGAGCACGCGGATCCGATTCTTCCGCATCCGCCCCGAGGTGTGTGCCAGGATCTCGTGGTCGTTGTCGAGCTTGACGCGGAACATCGCGTTGGGCAGGACCTCGGTCACGGTGCCACTGAACTCGATCAGATCCTCTTTCGCCATTCGGACTCCCGTTGCTGACGCGCCACCGGGCACGGTGGCGTACAGTTCATGGGGATGCGAAGGCCACTGGTCAAGGCGCGAGGACGCGGGACGCCCCCGTTGCGGCGCGGCGATCGGCCGCCGACTGATCGTGGCCGCGTTGTTGGTCCAGCCGTTGGCCTGCGCCCGCCCCGCTCCCCCGCCGCCGCGGCCCGGCGACCGCTTCCGCCGGGTCCAAGTGGGGGCGATCGGCGCTCGGCCGCGCCATCTGGAACCCGTGGTGCCGATCTTCCGCGCCGCGCTGCTCGAGGCGCTCGGCCGCCAGCCGGGGGTGGTCGAGGTCCTCGACGGCGAGCCCGAACGGCGGCCGGCCGACACCGTGCTCTTGCGCGGCGAGCTGTCCGACAATGCCGACCCGTTCCTGCCGGTGGCAGCCGAGCCCGGCCGACTCCTGGTCGGCCGGTTCGAGCTCGTCGATCCGCAAGGTGCCGTGTTGCAGCGCTTCGTCGGCCGGCAGCGCTACGCCGGCGGCCCGGGAGTGGCGGCGTTCAGCGCCCAAGGCCTGATCGACCTCGCCCGGCTGTTCGGGGCGACGGTCGCCGAGGCGGTCGGCCGCTGGCTGGCCGGCGTGCCGCTCGATCTCCCGCCCGGATCGCCCGATGGCTCGCGCCGCACGGTGACCCGCGCCACCTGAGGCGCGCCGCACGCCCACCCTCACAAGCTCGGAGCGGCCGGAAGGGGGAACCGCGCGCGGATCCGCTCGATCAGGAGGTCGCGCAGCGCCCGGTAGGCCTCCAGCCGCTGGGCGCGGGTACCCTCGACCAGGCTCGGGTCGGGGACGCGCCAGAACTCGACCTCGCAGGCACTCTCGCAGGTGAGCTCGAGGGCCCGGTGGTGGGCCTCGGGCGAGAGGGTCACGATCAGATCGAAGAAGCCGTCCTCGAGGTCGTCGAAGGTCTTGGGCCGATGGCGGGAGAGGTCGATGCCGATCTCGTCGAGCACCTCGACCGCCAAGGGGTCGAGCTCGCCTTTGCGCACACCCACGCTGTCGACGAAGATCCGCCGCCCGTGCAGGGCCTTGAGAATGGCCTCGGCCATCGGCGAGCGGATCGCGTTCAGCGAGCAGGCGAACAGCACGCTGGCCGGAAGCTCGGCCATCGCACGGCCCGGCTCAGCCCCGCACGTGCAGGACGCACACCAAGGTGAACAGCCGCCGCGCCGTCTCGTGGTCGATCTCGACCCGGTCGTCGAGCGCCTCGCGCAGCAACCCCGCCCCCTCGTCGTGCACCCCGCGCCGGGCCATGTCGATGGTCTCGATGCGCGACGGCGTGGCCCCCTTGATCGCTTGGAAGTAGCTCTCGCAGATCAGGAAATAGTCTTTGATGACGCGCCGCAAGGGTCGCACCGGAAGTTCGATCTCGATCGGCTCGGGGGCACCGTCGGTCCGCAGCGTGAAGATCAGCGTGCCGTCACGTAGCCCCAAGACGAGCCGGTAGGGCCCGGGCGGACCCTCGCGCAGCCGGAACCGGTTGGCTTCCAGGAGGTCGAACACGGCCACCGCCCGCTCGTGCTCGACCTCCGGTGACCAGCGGACGATACTCTTGGCGTCGAGCTCGATGGCGACGATGTCGCGCGCCGCGCTCAATCGGCGGCTCCGAGCCGTGCCCGCACCGCCCGGGCGTGCGCCGCCAGTCCCTCGGCCTCGGCCAGGGTCACCGCGGCCGGGCCCAGGGCTCGCAGCGCGGCCCGATCGCAACCCAGGATGGTCGTGCGCGTGAGGAAATCGAACACCGAGAGCCCGGAGGCGAACCGGGCGGTCCGTCCGGTCGGCAGGACGTGGTTGGGGCCGCCCACGTAATCACCGATCACCTCGGGCGTGAAGGCGCCCAGGAAGATCGCCCCGGCGCGGCGGATCCGGGTGGCCAGCCGCTCGGGCTCGGCCACCACGAGCTGGAGATGTTCGGGCGCCAGCCGGTCGACCAGGGCCGGCGCCTCGTCGAGGTTCGCCACGACCAGGACCGCCCCCTGCTCCGCCCAGGAAACCCGGGCGATGGCATCGCGCGGCGCCTCGGCCAGCTGGGCTTCGACGGCCCGCTCGACCGCATCGGCGAGCTCGGGCGAATCGGTGATCAGGATCGGCTGGGCGCGCTCGTCGTGCTCGGCCTGGGCCAACAGATCGGCGGCGATCCAGTCGGGCTCGGCGGTCCCATCGGCCACCACCACGACCTCCGAGGGGCCGGCGATCATGTCGATGCCGACCCGGCCGTAGACCTGGCGCTTGGCTTCGGCCACGTAGGCGTTGCCGGGGCCCACGATCTTGTCGACCGGGGCGATCGTCGCCGTGCCGCGGGCGAGCGCGGCGATCGCCTGGGCCCCGCCGATCCGCCAGATCTCGTCGACCCCGGCGATCTCGGCCGCCGCCAGCACCGCGTCGTTGATCGCCCCCTCCGGGGTGGGGACGACCATCACCAGCCGGCGACAGCCCGCGACCCGGGCCGGGATCGCGTTCATCAGCACCGAGGAGGGATAGGCGGCCTTGCCGCCGGGCACGTAGAGCCCGACCGAGTCGATCGGCTGCCAGCGCAGCCCCAGCCGCACGCCCAGCGCATCGTGCCAATCGAGATCGGCCGGCAGCTGACGCTCGTGGAAGGCGCGGATGCGCGCGGCGGCCAGCTCCAGGGCCTCGCGCAGCGCGGCCGGGATGCGGGCGAGCGCAGCTCGGCGCTCGACCGGCCCCAGTGCGAGCTCGGCTACGCTGCCGACCTCCAAGCGATCGAAGCGGCGGGTGAACTCCAACAGTGCCGCGTCGCCCTCCGCCCACACCCGGGCCAGAATCCCCGCTACCGCCTCGCGCACGTCGGCGGCCTCTTCGCGCCGGGCCTCGACCAGCCGGTCGAAGGCGGCGGCGAAGCCGGGATCGCGCCTATCGAGACGCAGGGGCATCGCCGGCCATCTCGGCGTAGCTCGCCTGGGCGAAGTGGTCACACGGAGTGCGGCGACACGGCACCGGCTCGCCGAAATCCTCGAGCCGGCAACGGATCGCATCGGTGCGCAGCTGGATCCAGATGTCGCCCTCGAAGACCAGATCGATGTGGATCAGGTGGCGACGGCCGGGCTCGGTGGCGATGGTCAACAGCACGAGCTCGCGGTCGAGATCGCCGGGATCGAGGCCGCGATACTTGACTTCCGCCACCTCGTCGAAGGTCAAGGCCGCGAGGCACTCGGTGAGGCCCACGCAGCTCGTGGGATCGGCCAGCCGCTCGCGTCGGTAGCGGGTGAAGGCGGCGGCGAAGCGGCGCTCGCCGGGCATGAAGACCATCTCGCGGATCGGGATCCGCGCGTCCTGCAGGCACGCGGCGATCACCGCGAGGTCCAGTGGATCGGCGGCCTTCAGGCGCAACCGGTCGCGGTCCATGGCGTCCTCTCCCTGCTCACGGCACCCGCTCGATGCGGGCGCCGACCGCGGCGAGCTTCTTCTCGAGATGCTCGTAGCCGCGGTCGAGATGATAGATCCGATTGATCTCGCTGCGCCCCTCGGCGGCCAGTGCGGCCAGCACGAGCGAAACCGAGGCGCGCAGATCGGTGGCCATGACCGGCGCGCCCTTGAGCCGCTCGACGCCGCGCACCAGCGCCGAGCCGCCGTGGACGGTGATCCGGGCCCCCATCCGCACGAGCTCGGGCACGTGCATGAAGCGGTTCTCGAAAATCGTCTCGGTGATCATGGCGGCGCCACGGGCCACGCACATCAAGGCCATGAACTGGGCCTGCAGGTCGGTGGCGAAGCCCGGATAAGGCCGGGTCATGACGTCCACCCCTTCGAGGATGCCGTTGGCCCGGCGCGCGAGGAAGCCGGTTTCGGTCGGGACCAGCTCGAGCCCGGCCTCTTCGAGCTTCTCGCGCGCCGCCCCCAGGATCTCGAGCGGGGCGTTGTCGATCCGCAGCCGCCCGCCGGTGATGCCGGCCGCCATCGCGTAGGTGCCGGCCTCGATTCGATCGGGGAGGATCCGGTGCACCGCCCCCTCGAGCCGGGCTACGCCCTCGATCTCGATCACACTCGTACCGGCCCCCTCGATGCGCGCCCCCATCGCCCGCAACAGCGCGATCAGATCGACGATCTCGGGCTCGCGTGCGGCACCGGTGATCCGCGTCCGCCCGCGGGCCAGCGTGGCGGCCATCACGAGGTTCTCGGTCGCCCCCACCGAAGGTTGGGGGAAGGCGATCTCGGCCCCTTCGAGGCCGCGCGGGGCCCGGGCGTGGACGTAGCCGTCGACCAGTTCGATCGTCGCTCCCATCCGCTCGAGGCCGGCCAGGTGTAGATCGATCGGCCGCGGCCCGATGGCGCAGCCGCCCGGCAAGGAGACCCGGGCCTCGCCGGCGCGCGCCAGAAGCGGCCCCAGCACGAGCACCGAGGCGCGCATCTTCCGTACCAGATCGTAAGGCGCCTCGCGGCTCACGAGCTCCGGCGTGTGCAGCCGGATGCGGCCCGGGGCGCCGCCCACGTGGGTGGCCGAGGTACCCATGCGCTGCAACAGCCGCAGCATCGAGCCCACGTCGGCGACGTCCGGCACGCCGTCGAGCTCGACCGGCCGGTCGGTGAGCAGCGTGGCGGCCAGCGCCGGCAGCGCGGCGTTCTTGGCCCCGCTCACCACGACCGTGCCCTCGAGCGGCACGCCACCGGTGATCACCAGGCGATCCACGGGTCGCGTCCCCTCACAGCCGCGGCAACGTCACGCCGCGCTGGCGCATGTATTTGCCGCCGCGGTCGGCGTAAGAGATCTCGGGTGGACTCTGGCCCTCCAGGAACAGGAACTGGCAGATCCCCTCCTCGGCGTAGACCCGGGCCGGTAGCGGGGTGGTGTTGGAGATTTCGAGCGTGACGTGGCCCTCCCACTCGGGCTCGAGCGGGGTCACGTTGACGATGATGCCGCAGCGCGCGTAGGTGCTCTTGCCCAGGCAGATCACCAACACGTTGCGGGGGATTCGGAAATATTCGATCGTGCGGGCGAGCACGAAGCTGTTGGGGGGGATCACGCAGGACGGCCCCTCGCGCTCCACGAAGCTCTGCGAGGAGAACGCCTTGGGGTCGACCAACGCGTTGTCGACGTTGGTGAAGATCTTGAACTCGCGGGCCAGCCTGGCGTCGTAGCCGTACGAGGAGAGGCCGTAGCTGATCACACCATCGCGTTGCTGACGGTCGACGAACGGCTCGATCATGCCGTGCTCGACCGCCATGCGGCGGATCCAGTGATCGGGCATGATGGCCATCGTGACGCCTCGCGAAGGGTGGACCGCATGTAGGAAGGGCGCTGCGCCGGCTCAACCGGGCCCGGCCGCACCGCCGCCCGCGGGGCCCCGCGACGATTCGCCCGCGGCCGGCTCGCCGGCCGCCCGGCGGGCACGGGCCTGCTCCTTGCGGCGGTGCAGATTGGCGCGCAGGGCCTGGGCGAGCTTGCGCGCGCGGGCCTCGGCCGGGCTTTGCCGGTGGGCCTTCGGTGGCGACATGCGCCGCCCTTCGCGCTCGTCCTCGTTAGGCACGGCTCGGGTCCCGATCTCCTCGGCTTGCGACCGGCGCCCGCTTATGGCATGGCTGCGCCGCCGGCAAGGCCGAGACCGCCGGCTCGCTGCCGTAGCTCAGTCGGTAGAGCACGTCCTTGGTAAGGACGGGGTCGCTGGTTCGATTCCAGTCGGCAGCACCAGTCCCGCTCGGCGGCGCGGCCCCTCAGGGGACCTCGAAGCCGCTCTCGCGACCCTTGGCGATCTTGACCTTGAGCCGAAGCCGGTCGCCCGGTCGGGCGTCGGCCGGCACTCGCGCGCTGTTCTGGACGGGTCCTTCGATGCCCGAGGGCTCGTGTCGGGCCTTCCAGCCGCCCTTCTTGGTCTTCTCTTCGAGCAGCACGCACTCCACGATCTCGCCGGGCTTCGGCGGCGCGGCGAGGCTCCGCGGCGCCGGCGCCGGTTGCGAAGCGCCCGCCTCGACAGAGGACCGCCCCGTCGTGGGCCGGGCCGGCGCGACCACCAGCCGGCCGTAGCCGGAGCTCGTCTTGCCACCCACACCCCACTCGGCGAGCGCCTCCAGGAGCCGATCGCGGGCGAAGGCGGTCCAATCGGCCGGCCCCGAGAGCGCCACCAGAAACCGCGCACCTGGCCGGACCGAGAGGAACGTCACCGGATTCGGACCCTCCCAGTCGTTCGCGCTGTGCCCACCCGCCGTGTCGTAATAGCCCTTCTGGTGGACGGTGAGCACATCCAGCGCGAGCGGCGAGCCCGGCTCGGGCGTGTCCGGCACCCAGAGCGCGTCGTGGACGAACACGAGCCCCCGCTGTGCCTCCTTGGGCCGCCCGTCGAGCGCCTCCTCCGCCTCCGGTGCGCCGAACAGCGCGCGGTGGACCGCCCCCGGCCCGTTCCGGATACGCCGGCCCTCCCACGCGACCCCGACGAAGGGCAGGCGCTCCGGTTCGTCCTCGCCCGGCTCGGGGCCGAAGGTGGCCTCCATCCAGTGCGCGAGCAGGCCCTTGAGCGCCGAGCCCGGGATCACCGGCACGCCCCAGGTGCGGTGCAGCGTCAGGCCCACGTCGGTGGCGCTGGGGTTGCCGTGGCCCACGAGCAGGCGGGAGGCCGCCTCGACCTCGACCACGAGATCGCCCGGCTGCGCGAAGCTCGCCCGCCAGCGCGCGAAGGCCGTCCCGTAGTCGGCCGGCGGCTCCCGGCGCGCGACCGCCTCCAACCACTTCGGCCGGTCCTCGTCGGGAATCTTCCCGTCGTCACCGAAGGGCGCCCAGACCTCGTAGGCGAGGCCGGGATGATCCGGGATCTTCCGCTCGGGCAAGGCCGCGCGCACGGTCGCTCTCCCGCCGCTAGACGAAAGTCGCCTGGCAGGCGCGGCGCAGCCAGGCGACCACGGCCAGCGTCTCGCGCGTAGCGACCATGTAGGCGTCGACGTCGAGCTGGCGCACCTTCCTCACGAGCTCGGCTCCGCCCCGGGCCCCCAGACCCGGGATCCCGGCCTCGGCCAGATCGTCGAGCAGCCGCTGGCCGCGATCGCCGGTCCGCTGCACCTCGGCCAGGGCGGCGAGGAGGCCTACGCGCAGGATCCCCGCTCCCAGCGCCAGCACCGCGTTCTGGTAGTCCTTGCGGTCCGTGTCGCGCACCGCTGCGACCCGCTCGTAGGCGAAGCGGGCCCGCGCCTGATCGCGCAGCACCGCGCTCACGGCCGGCTCTCCCCGGCCGCAGCGATCGGCACCATCCGGCAGCGGCCGCGGCCCACCGTGGCCTTGCCGCCCAGCTGCAGGACCTACTCCTTCGGCAGCGCCAGCGCGAGGACCTCTTCGGGCTGCAACGGCACGTCCTTGCGCCGGCTGCGGTCGGCGGCGAGCAGGCCCACGAGCACCGTCTCGGCCGGCAGGCTCTCCTCGAGCCACAGCGCTCCTTCGGCCACCGTGCGGGTCTCGGGCGACAGGCGCACGCGCGCATCCAGCTGGGTGGCGGTCTCCATCAAGAAGCTCATCGTGTCGTCGTCGACCGCGACGAAACGCCGGGTGAAGATGTCCGCCCCTGGCGAGGCGAGCGGGGCAAGGAAGCGTGCCCAGGCCTCGACCGCCGGATCCGGTTGCGCCGCGAGATCGAGGTCCTCGAGATAGATCTTGTTCTCGAACAGGCAGGCGTCGCCGGCCACGAGCGCCGCGCGCCCTGCGATCGCGGGCACGGGCAAGCCCGCGGCGTGCTCGCCCAGATCGCGCCGGGCCAGCTCCAGGAGCAACGGTGAGCTCACATAGGCGAAGGTGCCGCGGAAGCTGCGCACCGGCAGGGCCAACAATCGCGCGTCCCCCACCACGAGCGCCCCGGCGTGCTCGTGGGCTTTGTCGGTCGCGGGGCCGAACACCGCCAGCAGCTGCGGATCCTCGGCGCCGAGCTCGACGCTGCGGGCGTCGCGCAGCACGCCCTTGATCGAGGAGCCCGGGACGTAGGGGATGCCCGTGGCCTTCATGCGCGCGATCGGCAGATCGACGATGCCGGCCGCCTGACCGGTGCCGGCGTGCAGCGGCGAGAGCGCGTGGAGGAGGAACGCGCACGTCTTCATGAGCTCGGCTCCTGGACCTGCCAGATCCCCGGGACCACCCGACCGAATCCTTCCTCGCGGCGACCGCCCAGCGCCGCGAGCCAGAGCGCCCCGGCCTCGGCCTCGCGGAACGGCCGGCCGTCGGCGCGGACGAAGAAATAGACGGAGCCCGGGGGCACCATCCGATCCGACTTCTTGGGCTGGCCTTCGGCCACGTCCCAGCCCGAGACGGCGATCGGCCGGTCGACCAGCGCTGCGCGCAGGATCACCTCGCCCTCCACTCCCGACAGCGTGCCGCGGTACTGGTCGCCCACGGCGGTGAACCCGTCCGGGAGCCAGCCGGCCGCGAAGCGGGCCGGGCTCACGACCACGAGGCGCAGCCCCGCCGAGCCCCGACGGAACGCCGTGAGCAGCTCCGCGGGCGCGGCGAACAGCTCGGCTGCGAGCGGCTCCAGGGCCACGAGCCGGCGATCGGCGCCGAGCGTGGCGAGCCCGCCCAGGGCCTCGGGCCCGCACACCCCGTCCCTGTGGTCGGCGAGCTCGACTTCCGCGCCGATCGCCCAGCGCGCCCCGGGCTCGATCGTCTCCAGCACGTCCTCGGAATAGAGGATCCCCTCGCGCGCGGTGAGCGTCCCGGCCTCGATCCCGACGTGGCTCTGGAGCCTCTTGACCAGCCGAAGCGAGCCCAACTGCGAGCGTTCGACCGGGTCGCCGCGCAGCCAGGCGAGGAAGGCCGGCTCCGGCCACCAGGGGGCCAGGCTGCGGTCGGGCTTGCGTGGATCCTCGAGGTGCGGCCGCCACAGCGCCTCGCGCGCCGGATCCTCGTCGATCGCGAGCGTGGCCAGCTCGGGTGGCCGCGGGTCGAGCCGGAGGAGCTTCGCCTCGTCCTCGAAGGCCAGAGCGTCGCGCGGTCGCGGCCACACCCGCCGCCAGCCGGCGGTCCCGCGCTCGGCGCGCAGCACGAGCAGCCGGCCGAGCCGGACCTCGCCCGCGAGCCTCACCCAATCGTCTTTCGCGAGCACCCGGCCCTGTCGCGCCTCGAGCAGGCGGCCGCGGGCGGTGCGCAGGGCACCGGCGATGGTCGAGGGCCAGGGCCAATCGAGGCTGTAGCCGCGCCCGGCGCCGATCGGCGCCCAGCCGCGCCCGTCACGGCAGGCGAGGCCGTCGCGCGGGACCAGGGCCAGGTGGAGGGCGCTCATGCCGCCTCCGCCTGCGCCGCCGTGGAGCGCGGCCGCGGTCGCGCTTCCGCGATCGCCCGGGCGATCAGCAGCCGATCGACCCAGCGCGCGACCGCCTCGTAGGCGCAGCCGTAGCCGGCGGGCAGATCGAGGCCGACCTCGGCCGGTGCGAGCGCGCAGGGCTCGTTGCGCGCGAGCGCCCGGCGGACCTCGCCCGAAAGCACGCGCCACCAGGCCTCCCCCTCGCCCGCGGCGATGTCGCCCGGATCGGGCAGTCGGCGCAGGATCGCCCCGATCTCGTGGACCTTCTTGGTCGAGAGCGGCCCGGCCACGAGGGCCGCGTCCGCTTCGAGCCTGCCGGCCGGATCCGCATCCCAGCGGGCCGCCCACTCGCGCCGGCCGCCCGAGCGCTTGTCGAGGATCACCGCCAACGAGTTGCGCTCGCGCTTGGCCAGCCGTTCGGCCGATCGGCCGAGCTCCAAGAGATCGCCCATCCCCTCCATGACGTGGCCGATGCCGATCCCGACCGAGAGCGTGGGTCGCTCGTCCTCGCCGGCCAGCGCCTTCTCGATCGCCTCGCCGAAACGGCGCTGCAGCGCCCGCGCGCAGGGCACCGCGTCGACCACCGGCAGGAAGGCCAGGACGTCGTCGCCGCCGGCATAGACCAGCGAGCCGCGATGCTCCTGCTCGACGATCCGCCGGACCTCGGCCGCGAAGCCCGCGAGCGCGCGGGAGAAAGACCGGTGGGCCTCGGGATCGGCCAGGCGGTCGAGCGTGGCGCCCATTCGGTCGCCGTCGGCCACCAGGCACGCGACGTAGACCGGTGGCTCGCCCATCACCCGATGGAGCGGCCGCAGCTCGTGGCGCACGAACGCCGCCGGATCGCCCGCGACGTCGAGCTCGTCGAAGACGGAGGCCACGCGGCTTTCGATCAACACCGAGGCGTCGAAGGGAAAGGCCTTCGTCCAGGCGAGATCGGGGCGGTTCACCCGCGGCAGATCGAGCTCGCGGGCACGCTCGGCGAGGCGGGCCAGGAGCGCTGGCGCCACCTCCGCCGCCTGGACGATCCAGGGTGCCAGGGCCACGTTAGCGATCGGCACGAACTGCTCGGGCTCGCCGCCGGCGCGCTTGACGAGCCCCACCGCGTCGAGCTGCTCGCCCTGGCTCAACCGATAGCGGCGAACCAGGTGCTTCGCTCGCACCTCGGCCAGCACCGAGACCCGCGCCCCGTCCAGGCTCGACTTCGGGGCACCGCACCGGTCGTGGCGGAACGGCCCGAAGTCGCGCAGGAGCTTGCGCGCGTCGAGGTTGCGCTCGAGCCGCCGGCGGACGTCGGCGTAAGGTCCATCGAGCAGCGCCCAGGAGGCGTAGAGCTCGAGGGCGGTCTCGATCTGTTCCGGCCAGACTTCCTCGACGTCATCCGCCAGTAGCGCTCGGCACTCGGCACGGACCCGATCGGCGATGCGCCGCCAGCGCTCGCGGATCGCCGTGCGGGCACGCTCGGCCGCGGCGCGCGGATCGAGGTCCTCCGGCAGCGCGGCCAGGAGCTTGTTGGCGATCGGTGTCGGCGGCGTCCCGTCCGGCCGCAGGAAGCCGTCGCAGGGCTCGAGCTCGCGATCGCCCGCATCGAGTGCCGGCAGGATCAGCCGGGCGCCGGCCTGGGCCAGCGCGCGGGCGCCGGCGCGGGCGAGCTCGGCCAGGAGATGGCTGCCGAACCAGAGATCGCGGGTGCGTCGGGCCTGGGCGATGAAGTCCTGGACCGGACCGATCGTGACGAGGAGGAGATGCCCGCTCATCCGACCACCCTCCTGACGTTCGGCTGCCCGGCGAGCCAATCGACGAACGCCGCGCGCAGCGAGCTCTTGCCCGCGAGCGGGGCGAACTTCGCCTGGTCCCCCTTTCCGAGAAGCTTGTCGAACGGGGCGACGGATTTCTCGACGATTTTCCCTCCCAGGCGCAGCACGACCTCACCACCCGCAGGCCAAGCGCGCTCGAGCCACAGCGCGATCGGCACGAAGCGGCCGTTCGCGAGCGGCATGGCCTTGACGATCAGAGGACTTGCGAGCCGGTCGTGAACCGTCCCGCTCGGCTCGACCCAGCCCAGATCCAGCCCGGTCTTGCCGGGACCTTCGCCCAGGAAGTGGAAGATGATCGGCAGGCCGAAACCCGCCCGTGGCCAAGCGGGGTCGGAACCGTGACACGGACCGTGGGTCCAGCGTGCTCGGACGAGCCGACGGATCTTGTCGGGTTCCGGCCAGTTCGAGAGCGAGGGCTTGCCCTTCCCCGGCTTTCGGGCGCCGGTCCAAACGGCTTGGCGGAAATCACGAAGCCAGTGCAGCGCCGTGAGCCAGGAGCGCTCGGCTGCCGAGAGCGCAGCCTCGACACCCAGATCCTTCGCCTGCTTGGGTTCGCCCACGAGCAGCGTGGCGCCGGCCAGGCGCGGCACGTCGCCGAGCCGGGCTTCGGCCGGCGCGAAGACGTCGCGCCCGAAGAGCGCGGCGAGCGCCTCCCGGCTCTCATCCTTCGGCAGCCAGTCCTCGCGCTCGTCGAGCACGGCGAGCGAGCCCAGCCCGCGCCGCGTCCGGCTGCCGTAGCCGCCGAACAGGATCCAGGCGCGGACCACCTCGCCCAGCCCATCCAGCTGCTCGGCCGGAGCCCGGAGCTCCAGCGTGAAGCGGATGCCGGGCTTGCGCCGCGGCGCGGTCGGCGTGCCGCCGGCCTCCGCGCGGGCCGGGAAGAGCGCGTAGGCCCCGGGCGTAGCCGGCCCCGCCTTCCCGGGGAACAACCGCACCTCGTCGTCATCCACCGCGCCCGCGGGCTCCACCGCGCCCGCGGGCTCCACCGCGACCCGCAGCTCGACCGGCGAGCGGCCGCCGTCCTCGTCCGCCGCCCGGCCGAAGAGCGCGCTCTCGGCCTCGAAGAGCTCGCGCGGCGTGGCGAACTCCTGGGCGTGCAGCGCCCGCCACCAGAAGCGCAGCTGGCCGCGGATCGAGGGCACCCGGACGATGTCGACCTCGTCGATGGTCCGCGGCACGGGGGCCCCGCCCAGCACCGGCGTGACGAGCGAAAGGCGCAAGGCGAGGCGCTCCAGCCGCGGCCCGCCCCGTGCCGCCCGCCGCCGGGGCTCGGGGAGCTCGCCGGGAGGTGCCGGTGCGATGGCCAAGGGCCGAGCCTCCCCGATGACTTTTCGGTTACATAGCTTCGAGAGCTGCGCACGCGCAAGCTGCGCGCGGCCCGGACCGCTCCGGCCGCTTCCCGTCCGGCCGGTCGGATCGCCCGGGTCGACGGACCCGCTCCGTGCCTCGGCCGACGCCGCTCAGCCGGCGATCGCCTTCAAGCGGGCCAGGCCCTGGGCCCAGGCGTTGCGCAGGACCGCGACGTCCATCCCGTAGCCCAGGACCCGGAAGCCCTTGGCGCGCAGCTTCGCGAGATAGTCGAGATCGCCATCGAGCCCGCCCAGCGCCTTGCCGTGGGCTCGCGCCGCCGCCACCAGCCGATCGACCGCCGCCCAGAACTCGGGATGATCGAACTGCGCGGTGATCCCCATGTCGTTGGTCAGATCGAAATGGCCGAGCCAGGCGACGTCGAAGCCCGGGGTGGCGCAGATCGCCTCGGCGTTCTCGATGCCCTTGCGGGTCTCGATCAGCCCGATCACCAAATTGCGGCGGTTGGCCTCGGCCATGTAGGCCACCACGTCCTGCGCCCGATAATGGTCGTGGGCCATGCCGAAGGCGCAGCCGCGCTTGCCCTCGGGCCGGTAGCGCACCCACTCCACGAGATCGCGCGCCTGCTCGGCCGTCTCCAGCATCGGCACCATGATGCCCTGCGCCCCGGCGTCGAGCGCGGTCGCCACCGCCGCGTAGGACTTCTCCGGCACCCGCACGTAGACCTCGATCGGCAGGCCGCGGGCACAGGCGATCGTCGTCTTCAAGGTGTCGATGCCGACCCCGCTGTGCTCGGTGTCGAGTACGACGAAGTCGAAGCCGGCGGCGGTGAGGATCGCCGGCAGCCCCGGCGTGAACAGTTCGAAGACCATGGTCCCGTAAACCGTCTCGCCGCGGGCGATCCGCTCGCGCACGCAGGGCCTGCCGTCCATCTCCGCTCCTCCCCGATGGTCCCGCTCACCCGCTAGGCCGGGTGAGCGGCGCTGTCGAGGCCGTCGGACGCCGACCCGGCTCGTGCCGGTCGCCTCCGCGCGCCGGGCTCTTGGCCGCACGCCGCCGTTCGTCGATCCTGCGTCTCGAAGGGGGGAGCCGAGCGTGCGGGTGATCGTGGCGGGGTGCGGGATCGTGGGTGCGGCCTGTGCCGCGTTCCTGGCCCGGTACGGCGTGGCGGTCACGGTGGTCGAGCGCCGGGCGCCGGCCTGCGCCGCCTCGGGCAAGGCCGGGGGCTTCCTCGCCCGCGACTGGTGCGACGGCCTGCCCCGCGGCCCGCTCGCCCGGCGCGGCTTCGCCCTGCATCGCGAGCTCGCCCGCAGCCACGGCACCGCGCTCGGCTACCGGTCGGTCGAGACGCTCCTCGTGCGCCCGGCCGACGAGGGCGAGCGGACCGCTCGGGGAGCCGAGAGTCCGGGCCCGGGCTTCGCGGTCGTGGCCACCCTCGGCGGCCCCCAGACCACGGCGCTGGTCGACCCGGCCCGGCTCACCCGCCATCTGCTCGAGACCGCGCTTCTGGCCGGCGCGCGGCTGCGGATCGCAGCGGTCGAAGCGGTGCTCGAGGATGCGAAGGGTGGTGTGTGCGGCGTGCGGCTCGCTGGCGGCGAGCGGCTCGAGGCCGATGCCGTGATCCTGGCGCAAGGCCCCTGGAGCCGCTCGGTCGAGGGCCTGGCCGGCGTGCCGCCGGTGGCGGCCCTGCTCGGCCACAGCCTGGCCTTCACGCTGCCCGAGCCGCTACCGCCGCGGGTCCTGTTCGTGACGCTCGAGCGGGGCCGCTTCGGCCTCGACGAGATCGAGGTCTATCCGCGGGCGGACGGCACCGTGATCGTGGCCGGGGCCTCACGACCCGCCCGGCCACCGGCCGATCCGGCCGAGGTCGGCCCCGATCCGGGCGCACCCCAGCGCCTGCTCGAAGCCGCCCGAGCGGTGCTGCCCGTGCTCGCCGGGGCGCGGACGGTCGAGGCCCGAGCCTGCCTGCGCCCGGTGAGCGCCGACGGCACGCCCCTTCTGGGCCCGGTCCCCGGCCGACCGGGGCTGTGGCTCGCCACCGGGCACGGGCCCTGGGGGATCCTCGAAGGCCCGGCCTCGGGCGAGCTTCTGGCCGATCTGCTGACCGGGCGGGCACCCGCCGTCGACCCACGGCCGTTCGACCCGGCGCGGCCGGCGGCCGACCCGGCGGGTTTCAGCCGCCCAGCGCGCGGATCACCGCCTCGGTCGTCGTGACGGCGGCCACGTTGCGCATCGCATAATCGATCGAGGCGCGGTGCCAATCGGCGTTCATGGTGGCGCAGGCGTCCTCGGGCACGATCATGACGTAGCCCTTGTCGGCGCCGGTGCGCGCGGTGTGCTCGATCGACATGTTGGTCCACGCCCCGGTGTCGATCAGGATGTCGCGCCCCAGCGCCTTGAGGATGGTCTCGAGCTTGGTGCCCTCCCAGGCGCTCATGCGCATCTTCTCGACCACGAAGTCGCCCGGCTGTGGCTCCAGGCCCGCCACCGGAGCGGCACCCCAGCTGCCGCGCACGAGCCCGCGCGATTCCACGAGCCCCTCGAAGAGCGGGCAGTTCAAGGTCACCCCCGGCGCCCCGGGCTCGACCACGAACCAGATGTGGATCACCGGCACCCCCACCCGTCGGCAGTGCGCCGCCAGGCGGGCGATGTTGGCGATCGCGTTCTGCTCCTTGCAGTGCTGCGGCGCGCCCGAGGCGGCGAACGCCCCGCCCTCCATGACCACGTCGTTCTGCATGTCCTGGATCAGCAGCGCGCAGCGGGTGGGATCGAGGGTGAACCCCTCCTCCCCGCGCAGCGAGCGTGCCGGGGCACGGCTCGACCGACTCGCGCCGGCCCCGGCCGCACTGCTCGCCGCGCTGCTCGCCGCGCTGCGGGCGGCCGCGCGCATGAAGGGCTCCTGGCGCGGGCCCACGCGGGTGCGCACCGCGTAGAGCGAGCGGCTCGCGGTCAAGAAGAGGGTGTGCCAGTCGGGTCCGCCCCAGGCGAGGTTGGCGACGAGCTCGGGCACCCGAAGCGTCGCCAGGTGACGACCCGTGGGGTCGAAGATCCACACGCCACCGGGCCCGGTGCACCAGATGTTGCCGCGCTCGTCGCACTTCATCCCGTCGGGCACACCGGGCTCGAGCTCCGAGCGGATGCCGGACGCGACGATCCAGCCGGCACCCAGCGAGCCGTCGGACTTGACCTCGAAGGCCCGGATCAACGCCTGGACGGTGTCGTTGACGTAGAGCAGCCGTTCGTCGGGCGAGAAGCACAGGCCGTTGGGCTGATCGAACAGGTACCGTTCGACCACGAGCTGCGGCGGACCGCCCTGCGGCGGGATCCGGTAGACGCCCTGGAAGCCCAGCTCGCGCGGCCGCTCCACCCCGTAGACCGGCATCCGCCCGTACCAGGGATCGGTGAACCAGATCGAGCCGTCCGAGCGCACGCACAGATCGTTGGGACTGTTGAGCTCCTTGCCCTCGAAGTGCGAGGCCAGGACTTCGCGGCGGCCGTCCTTGGTGAAGCGGACGAGCGAGGAGGTGGCGTGCTCGCAGGCGAGAAGGTCGAGCGCGGCATCGAAGGTGAGGCCGTTGGCCTTGTTGGAAGGGCGCATCACCTCCTCGACGCCGCGCTCCGGGCTCCAGCGCCGGCGCACGTCGGCCGGCATGTCGGAGAAGTAGAGACAGCCCTCGAGCGGGTGCCAGACCGGGCCCTCGGTGAAGGTGAAGCCGGTGGCCAGCTGCTCGACCGGTGCCGCCGGGTCGAGAAGGGCGCGGGCCGCCGGATCGAGGATCTCGTGTGCCATGGCCGGCTCAGGCCGGGAACCAGGGCCGCGAGGGCAGCGAGGACACGACCGGCCCCGGGACCTGATCGAACAGCCGGCCGACGATCCGCCCGCCTTCGACCTTGGCCGGGCGGTCGTGGACCGGCAGCAGATAGCGGGCGTTGGCCAGCAACTTCTTGATGGCGGCCTTCTCCTGGCGCTTGCTGGTGCCGTGGTTGCCGGTGACCTGCGGCTCCATGTCCTGGGTGATGCGGAACGGCTCGATGATCTGGTCGTTGAAGTCGTAGATCACGTCGCCGCAGATGGTGGCGACCCCGTCGGCGGTGTGCACGTGCACGTTCATCGAGCCTTCGGTGTGAGCGCCCGCCGCCTCGCAATAGAGGCCGGGGAAGATCTCGATCGGGCCGCTCAGCTCGAGGTCCAAGAAGCGCAAGGCGCCCTTGGTGTGCAGTCGGTCGATCAGATGCTTGATGTCCGGGGCTGGATACTGAGGGTGCATGAGTCCGGACACCGAATATTCGAGCTCGCGGCGGTTGACCACCACCGTCGTGCTCATCGGGAAGAGATCGTCCTTGCCGGCGTGGTCGATGTGCAGATGCGTGTGCAGGATGTAGCGGATGTCACCGAGCTTGAGGCCGTGCCGGGCGAGCTGGTTCTCGATCAGGTTCTCGTGGAACTGCAGGCCGCGCATGCCCAGCGTCTCCATGATCTGGTTCGACCGGTAGCCGGTGTCGACCAGCACGGGCCAAGGACCACCGGTGATCAGGAAGCCGAGCGTGGGCACGCGCCGGGTGCGGCCGCAGTCGCGACCGAGCACGAGAAAGCTCGATTCGAGCTCGATGTCACCGTAGTCCAGGATCTTGATCTCGAGCGGCACGGAACGAGCCTCCCTTCTCACGTAAACCGGTAGATGTGACGGGCGTTCTCGGCCAGCACCGCGCGCCGCTCGGGTTCGCCCAGATGGTCGAGCGCGGCGCGGTGCGCGGCCAACAGATCGGGATAAGCGCACCACAGCTTCTCGATCGGGAAATTGGAGCCGAACAGACAGCGGCCCGGGCCGAACGCATCGAGCGTGGCGCCCACGATCTTGCGCACCAGTGCCGGATCGAGCCGGCGCACGAAGGTCCCGAACCCGGACAGCTTGGCCACGAGGTTCGGGCAGGCGGCGAGCCGCGCCAGCGCCGCTCGCCAGCGTGCCTCGCCGGAAGGCGACGGGTCCTCGAGCATCCCGGCGTGGACCAGCACGAAGGTCACCTCGGGACAGGCGTGTAGAAGCGTGAGGGCACTTTCGACTTGGCCGGCGAAGACCTGCAGCTCGAAGAGAAAGCCGAAGCGGGCCAGTCGCCGCACGTTTTCGATCACCTTCGGATCGGCGGCCAGGTCGGGGCGCGGGGCGAAGCGGTATTCGGCGATCTCGTGCCAGTGCAGCTGCTGGCGGATCCCGCGGACCTCCGGGCGACGGGCGAGCGCCTCGAGCGCCGGGGTCGCGTCCGCGACCGTGAGATCGGCGAAGGCCACGATCGCCACCGGGAAGCCGACCCGCCGCGCCTCGCCCGCCACCCAGTCGACCTCGTCGAGCGCCCGCTCTGGCGCCCAGTTGGCCTGCACGTAGACCGCCCGCTCCACGCCCGTGCCGGCCAGATCGGCCAGATACTCCTCGATCGGGTAGTCGCGGCGCAGCGGCTCGTAAGCGCCGAAGATGCGCGGCACCATCGGCCCCTGGAGCCAGGGCAGATCGGCGCGGCGCCAGATGTGGAAATGGCCGTCGACGATCCCGCTCATGCGGCGAGCCTCCCTCCTCTCCCGAGGCGGGAGAGCGCCAGCACCTCGCGGCACAGGCGGTCGATCGAGCCCGCCGGGAGGAACGCGTCGAGCAGCGGCAGGATGCGGGTCAGCGCTTCGGTGCGCGGCACGTAGCCCTCGCTCGCCGCCAAGGGCGAGAGCCACACCAGCCGATGGGCCAGCCGGTGCAGGCGTTCGACCGCGCGGATAAGGAGATCGGGCTCGCCCCGTTCGAGCCCGTCGGAGAGGATCACCACGAGCGCCCCGCGGGCGAACCCCACGAGCCGCGGCACGCGCAACAGCGCCTGCAGGGCCTCGCCGATGCGCGTGCCGCCGTCCCAGTCGCGCACCGTCCGAGCGGCACGATCGAGCGCCCGCTCGACCGCGCGCACGCGCAAGGCCGGCGTCACCCGGGTGAGGCGGGTGCCGAAGGTGAGGACCTCGAGCCGCTCGGCCACCCGGGCCAGCGCGTGGGCGAAGCGCAAATGGGTCTCGCTGTGCTCCTTCATCGAGCCGGACACGTCGATCAGGAGCAGGATGCGGCGCTGGCGGGTCCGCCGGGCCTTGAAGGCGAGCTCCACGAGCTCGCCCTCGCGCGCAGCGGCCCGCCGCAGCGAGCGGCCGAGGTCGATGACCGGGCCGCGCCGGGTGCGCACGA
>FWPV01004628.1_pt1 | contig 28760 bp, 27 predicted proteins | sample 2228371 | NCBI WGS metagenome assembly FWPV01 (sample SAMEA103939776, study PRJEB20133) | metagenome | reverse complement strand
GGCCGCCCCCGCTGTGGGCGTGGGGTTTGCAACCCCGCGCCCACGGCGGGCCACACACCTGCCGCGAGCACAAGGCAAGCTAACACGCGAGGCGTGCCCCACGATTTACGAGAGGAGAAACATGGGCCATCGAATGTTCAGCCGATTTTCCCTGCTCCTGGGATTGGCAGGTCTCATCCTGCTGGCGTGCACCCTGCCGACCACAGTCACTAGAGGACCGACGGTGGTGATCACGGCCCCGCTGGCCTCGCCGGTTTCCCTGCGCCCGGCGGACATTGAGGCGACCAAAAGCGCAGAGGCCACCGCGCTAGGCCGACCGGCGCCCACATCCCCGTGGTCAACGCCCCTGCGCCCGGCGGACATTGAGGCGACCAAAAGCGCAGAGGCCACCGCGCCAGGCCGACCGGCGCCCACATCCCCGTGGTCAACGCCCCTGCGCCCGGCGGACATTGAGGCGACCAAAAACGCAGAGGCCACCGCGCTGGCCCGCTCCGCGCCCACGCCCCCCTCGCAGGTGCCGACCCAGCCCCAACCCATCCCCACCGCTCCCCTGACCGCATCGTCTCAGGCGGTATGCCTGGATGAGACCTGTATGGGGGACGGCGTGAGGCTGAGTTATTTGATCGTCACGCGGCCCCTCTTCATCGAGGCCCTGACCCCCTTCGTCAACTGGAAAACGACCCAGGGGTATCGCGTGGGGGTGGTCACGGTAGACTGGCTCAACACGCGCTTCGCCGGTCGCCATCTGGCGGAGCGGATGAAGACGGGAATGCACACGTTGCGTCGGGCGACGGGATTGCGCTATGTGTTGCTGGTAGGGGACACAGAGGTCCGGATCGGCGACTTTAGCGTGCGTAATGTCTTGCAGTCCTATGATTTGCCAGCGCCCTGGAATGTCCCCACGGGCTTTTATACCCGCAAGGACAGCTCGCGCGATGAAGCAACTGTGACCGATACGTATTTTGTCGAGGATAGGGACTGGGATCCGCAGAACACCGGGCGCAACCCGCTGCCTTTGCAAGAGACCAACGTCCTGGGCGAAGGCCGTTTCGAAGCCGCGTTCTTCTTGGGACGTTGGACGGTGCGTCGCCCGGCGGAGATCGCGCCCATCATGGCCAAGACGCAAGCCGTGGCGCCGGTGAGCCAGATCCTCTTTACCAGCGACCGCACGTTGTCCAATGGTGCGCCCCTCGGTGACTGGTGCTTGCGTGAACCCCCGCCCTCCGCCAGCAACCCGCGCGCGCCCTGCTATGGCGACGCCATGGGCACGGTCCGTCTGCGCCTGTTTGAGAGCCATGCTCCCTGGTTAAGGACCGAAAGCCTCTTTGTGGACATGAACGACCCATCCCAGGTGGATCAACTCTTCAACCGTTTTGCGACTTTCGATGGGGTCATCGTCGGCCTCTACCACGGGGCGTATAATTGCTGGGTGTCGGGAAGGCTCTGCCCGATGATGCAAACGAACGATAGAACGATTCGGACATTCAGCAATTTTCACCTTAGCAACTCCCCCTTGCTCGTCGCCGACGGGTGCTATATTGCGGCGTTCTACGCTGGTGCAGAGGATACGGTGTTCGAGTCGCTGCTCAAAGCCGCTTCCGGCCCGGCCACCATCGCCCAAGCCCCCAACAACTATATGTTCCTGAGCGCATTGCGCGACGGTGCCCCGGTGGGAGATGCATTCTGGCAAAGCGGCGCCTGTTATTTCATCTGGGGCAACCCCATCCATCTCCTCGGCGATCCATCTGTGCGCGCGCTGCGTGGCCCTGGCGGTCAATAAGCAGTTTAGGTCTGGAAAATGGTACAACGCGGCATACGCCCTCTGCGGGAGGGTGAGCAGCCATGGGAAAACTATCTCAGTGGAGGTGCACGATGAAAGGCAAATGGATTCTATCGGGTAGTTTACTGGCTGTCGTGCTGCTGGCCCTGGCCGGGGGTGCGATCCAGGCCCAGGGGCCGCAACCCCAGGGTGATGTCTCCGCCCTGGCCCTGATGGGCACCGCCTTTACCTACCAGGGACAACTCAAGAAGGACGGCAGCCCTCTCAACGGCAACTGCGACTTTCAGTTCGGCCTGTGGAATGCCGCCACTGGCGGGACGCAGATCGGCACCACGCAGACCAAGACGAACGTTCCGGTCAGCAATGGCCTCTTCACCATCTCCGACCTGGACTTTGGCAGCGGGGCTTTTAACGGCGATGCCCGCTGGCTGGCGATCGCGGTGCGCTTTCCGGCGGGGAGTGGCGGTTACACCTCCCTTTCCCCGCGCCAGGCGCTCACGCCGGCCCCGTATGCCCAGGCCCTACCGGGGCTGTGGACGCAACAAAACGAGACCAGCCCCAGCCTCATCGGTGGCTACCACGGCAACAGCGTGACGTTGGGCGCAGTGGGCGCTACGATCGGCGGCGGGGGGAACAGCACATACATCAACAGCGTCACCAACAACTATGGCACCGTGAGCGGGGGCGTGGGCAACACGGCCAGCGGCAACTTTGCCACTGTAGGCGGGGGCAGAAGCAATACGACCAGTGGTCAAGAAGCCACCGTCGGTGGAGGCAAGGAAAACACCGCCAGCGGCGAACTTGCCACCATCGGCGGGGGCTACTCCAACACGGCCAGCGGCACTGAAGCCACCGTCGGCGGGGGCAGGTACAACCAGGCCGCCGGGACCCTTGCCACCATAAGCGGGGGCGACGGTAACAACGCGGGCAACTTGTATGCCACTGTTGGCGGGGGCTACTCCAACACGGTCACCGGCGTGGGGGCCACCGTGAGCGGGGGTGAGAGAAACGCCGCCAGCAACCTGGCCGCCACCGTGAGCGGAGGCGAGTTCAACACCGCCAGCGGATATGCGGCCACGGTGAGCGGAGGCGCGTACAACTTGACTGACGGCCAAAGGGCCACCGTCGGCGGGGGCCAGGGCAACCGGGCCAGCGGCGAGGGCGCCACCGTGCCAGGGGGACAGTACGCATGGGCTATGCATTACGGCCAGATGGCCTATGCCAGCGGCTGCTTTGCCCAGACAGGCGATGCCCAGGCCTCGCTCTATGTGATGCGCAACACTTCCACTGGCTCTGATTGGACGAACCTGTACCTCAATGGCAGCAGCCACCTCCTGTCCATTTGGAGCGGCCGCACGATGCGCTTTGACATCCTCATCGTGGGGCGTTCAAACGGGGGCGAGTCGGCCGGCTATTGGGTCTACGGGGTGATTGAGAACCATGTCGGGACCACGGCTTTCGTCGGGACTCCCGTTAAACTTGTTGTGGGCGAGGATGACGCCGCTTGGGATGCGCAGGTCCTCGCCGATGACGCCGGCGACATCCTGCGCGTCCAGGTAAAGGGCAACGGCGAGACCATCCGCTGGGTAGCCACGGTGCGCACAGCGGAGGTGTCCTGGTAGGAGGCCGATGATGAACGCTTCACGCTTCACCTTTTCCGTCTTGCTTCTGGCGGCATGGTTCTCTCTGCCGGCCCTCGCCCTGGCCCAAACCGGCGGCGGCTACGACCTGACCTGGAGCACGGTGGACAGTGGGGGGTACACCTGGAGCGAGGGCGGCGGCTACGCGCTTGGCGGCACTGTGGGCCAGCCGGACGCCGGCGCGCTTACCGGCGGCGGCTACGCCCTTTCCGGCGGCTTCTGGGGCGGCGCGGTAGGGCAGTACCGCCTCTACCTGCCGCTGGTGCTGCGGAACTTTTAGCCCTCACCCCTCCCTCTCCCAATCTCCTCCCCCCAGAATTGGGGGACACCCTGGCGGGTGCAGGTGGCCGGGGTGGGGGTGGGAGAGGGAGGGGGCCACGGGGCATAGGCTTAAACGACTCAAGTCGCACCTGGGGGACTTTCAGCCGGGCGTCTACCTGCGTAGACGCCCCTGTCCGCGCAGGCGGACAGCCGGCCGAAGGCCCTTCCAGGCGCGATTTCAATCGCCGGCCTGTCAAGTTCGCGCCGTGGGGCCACGGGGGAGGGTGAGGGACTTCTTGTCCTCCGCGTCTCTGCGGTAAAGGCCGGACCGTTCCAGGAGGAGAGGTATGCGCGCGAAATATCCCCTCGGCCCGCTGGCCCTGATCCTGGTCGTCCTCTGGGCCTGCAACCTGGCCCCCACCCCGGCCGCAACGCTCCCGCCCGCCGTCTTCCCATCCGCGCCGGCCCTGCCCCCTGCCCCCGGGCCATCACCGCCATCCGGCCCCGGCCGCACCTTCTACGTCGCCCCGGACGGCGATAACAGCAACCCCGGCACCCGCGAGCGCCCCTGGGCCACCCCCGGCTACGGCTCCCGCCAAGTGGCTCCCGGCGATACCCTCGTCATCCTCGGCGGCCGCTACACCCTCTCCGAGTACGATGCCGACATCATCACCCCGCCCTCCGGCTCCGCCCAGGCCTGGATCACCATTCGCGGTGAGGACGGCCACCGCCCGCTCCTGGCCGGGCGCGATAACCTGCTGACCGCCATCAACCTGGCCGGCGTTCAGTACGTCCGCATCGAGAACCTGGAGATCACCCACGACGACACGACCCAGGGCGAGGCCGCCTGGTTCCGCGAGGGCGTGGAAATCCTCGGTGCCCCCGCCGCCCACATCGTCCTGCAGGACCTCTACATCCACCACGTGGACGAGTTCGGCGTGAACATCCAGGACGTGGACGACCTGCAAATCCTCAACTGCCGGATCGAGTACGCCGGATTCGGCGCGCTGGGCGGCCCGGCCGGCGAGCACGGCGGCTGGCGCAATGTGACCATCCGCGGCTCGGCCCTTTCCTGGAGCGGCCACTACTACCAGGGCGGCGACGGTTCTAACCGCCCCTACGACCGCCCCGACGGGTTCGGCATCGAGCCTTCCCAGGGGCCGATCCTGATCGAGGACACCGTTGCCGAGCACAACTATGGCGACGGGCTGGATTCCAAGGCCGCCAACACCACCATCCGCCGCTGCATCGTGGCGAACAACTCCTGCGATGGGGTAAAGGTCTGGGGCGACGGCAGTCGCATCGAGAACACCCTCATCTACGGCCGCGGCGACGGCGACCCCGAACCCTCCCCCTGGGCGGCCATCGTCATCGCCCCCGAAGAGCAGGCCAACGCCCGCTTTGAGATCGTCAACGTCACCGTGGACGACTTGCTCGGCCACAACTACCTGATGTACGTGCAGTACGACCACCCCAACGTCCCCGCTCACGTGATGGTGCGCAACACCGTCTTTAGCGGGCGGGGGCCGGAGTGCCCTATCTACGTGGGCGCGGCCAGCACCCTCATCGCTGACCACAACCTGTTCTACCTGCCGCAGAACGAGACCGTCCTGGCCCACGGCGACGCGACCTACACCTGCGCCAGCATCGCGTCGCTGGGCGAGGGCAACCTGTGCGGCGACCCGCGCTTTGTCCGGCCGGCCTGGGGGGAGACGGGGGACTATCACCTGCAGGCAGGCAGTCCGGCGGTGGACGCCGGGGCGACCGACGGCGCACCGGCCGTGGATCTGGAGAACCGCCCCCGCGACGCCCGTCCCGACATCGGGGCATACGAGTTCTGGCGCCTCACGTCGCGGCTCTACCTGCCGCTGGTGCTCAACTTCTCGTGACGGCCCCACCTGGGCGCAGGTCGGACCCGTCTCACGGGCATGGGCTTGCTCTCCTGCCGGTGGACGTGTGAACCTGCGGGCGGGTGAGCACGAAATCGGGGGTGCGCGAACGTGCGCGCCCCCGATTATTTGTGAATTTTAACACAAATACCGCCTTGACTATCCCTCCCACTTGTGATATATTTAGCAATAACCTGCGGCGGGCCGGCCAGGCAGCCGCAGATCGTTCAAGGGTGAGCGAGGGTCATGAAGTTACGCGAAATAGTGCCCATCATCGAGGGCGAGGTGATCTCCGAGAACGTGGACCTGGACCGCGAGGTCGAGATGGGCTGTGGCGCCGATCTGATGAGCGACGTGTTGGCGTTTACCCATGCCGGCACCCTGCTCATGACCGGCCTGACCAATCCCCAGGTGGTGCGCACGGCGGAGATGGCCGAGATCTCCGCCATTGTCTTTGTGCGGGGCAAACGCCCCCCCGCAGAAACCATCACCCTGGCGGAAGAAAAGGGCATCCCCCTCTTGTTCTCCCCCCATACCATGTTCGAAGTCTGCGGCCGACTTTACCAGGCGGGCTTGCGTGGGTGTGGCCGCTTTGATCTGTAACACGTCATGGAGGTCCGTAACGCCGCGCTCGAGTTCACCAAGGTCCAAGAGCTGGTCTATGAGCTCAAGATCGCCGACGTGATGACCCGGGACGTCATCACCGTGTCCCCGGAAACCCCCCTGCGCGAGGTCAAGGAGATCCTGCGCATCCGACGCATCTCTGGCCTGCCGGTGGTGCGGGACCACGAGTTGGTGGGGATCATCAGCATCGAGGACATCATCAAGGCCCTGGAAAGCGGCACGATGGATGCTCAGGTGGGCGAGAAGATGACCGCCAGCCCGGTCACCCTGATCGCCGACGAGTCCGTGGTCCAGGCCGTGAACATGTTCTCCCGCTACACCTATGGCCGCTTTCCCGTGGTGGATCGCGGCGGGACGTTGGTGGGCATCATCACCGCCGGGGACATCACGCGGGGTCTCCTCAAGGCCATCGAGCTGGACTATCGCCAGGACGAGATCAGCAGATACCGGGCCAGCCATATCTTTGAGGACATCCCCTCGGACCGCACCACGCTGGTGCTGCGTTACGAGATCAAGGCCCGGGATTTTGCCCGGGGCGGCGAAGCCTCTAGCCGGATCAAAAAGGCCCTGACCCGCCTGAACGTGGCGCCCAAGATCGTCCGCCGGGTAGCCATTGCCACCTACGAGGCGGAGATGAACATCATCATCCACGCCGATGTGGGCGGCTACCTGGTGGCCGACATCTGGCCGGAGCGCATTCGCCTGCGCGCCATTGACACCGGGCCGGGCATCCCCGACGTCGAGCAGGCCATGCAGCCCGGCTTCTCCACCGCGCCGGCCTGGATCCGCGAGCTGGGGTTCGGCGCGGGCATGGGTCTGATCAACATCAAGCACTGCGCCGACGAGATGATCCTGGACTCGGAGCCGGGCCGGGGCACGAACCTGGAGGTCAATTTCTACTTGCTGCCGGGCGCCACGAGCAGGGGCCGAGGACCAGCAGCTCAGCAGGGGGAGAGCTAAGGTGATCACGCTGCGCGAGATCGTGGATCAGGTGGGATTGCAGGTGCGCACCCCCGAGGTGAACCTGATGCGGCCGGTGACCGGCGGTTACGCCGCAGACCTGTTGAGCTGCGTCATGGCCGGCGCCAAACGGGGCAACATCTGGGTGACATTGCAGGGGCATCCCAACATCGTGGCCGTGGCCTCCCTGCTGGAACTGGCCGCCATCGTGGTGACGGAGGAGGCGCCCATCGAGCCGCACACCCTGGCCCGGGCGGCTGAGGAGGGCATCGTGGTGTTGTCTACGCCCCAGACCACGTGGGCAGTCGTGGCCGCCCTGGCGGCCCTGGGCGTGCCAGCCAGCGAGTAGATGGTGACGGCGCTACGTCCCATCCTGGCCGACTTGCACATCCACACCGTGCTCTCCGCCTGCGCCGAAGTGGAGATGATCCCGCCGCTCATCGTGCGGGAGGCGCGCCGGCGGGGCCTGGGCCTCATCGCCGTGACGGATCACAACGCCATGGCGAATGCGTCCGCCCTCATCCAGGCCGCCGAGGGCAGCGGCCTGGCCGTCTGGCCGGGCCTGGAGGTCCAGAGCCGTGAAGAAGTCCACCTGCTCTGCCTGTTCGACACGGTGGAGCAGGCCGAGGCGATGCAAGCCATCGTCTGGGCACGCCTGCCGCCGTTGCAGAACCGCGAGGAGTTCTTTGGCGCGCAGTACGTGGTGGACAGTGAGGGCGAGTACCGGTGCACCGAGGACCGGCTGCTCCAGGTGGCGACCGACCTGAGCGTGGAACAGGTGGCGGCCGAGACGGAGCGATTGGGCGGACTGTGCATCCCGGCCCACGTGGACCGGCCAGCCTATAGCCTGCTCGCCAACCTGGGATTCGTGCCGCCAGACGCCGGGTTCCTGGGGCTGGAGATCTCCCGCTGGGTCACGCCCCAGCAGGCCCGCGAGCGCTTCCCGGCCATCGGCGCATACCCGCTCCTGGTCAGCGGGGACGCCCATCGCCTGGCTGAGATGACCTCGCGCACCTTGCTCAAGGTCGCGGCCCCCACGGTCGCCGAGTTGCGCCTGGCCCTGCGCGGCGAGGAAGGCCGGGCGATCAAAGTGGAGTAAAACGTCATACGTCATGCGTCATGCGTCAAAAGTGACGCCCGACGTTTGACGCTGACGAATCACGCATCACGGAGGAAACATGACCGAGGCGATACCCGAAGAAACCATTGACCTGTCGTTGTTAGACCCGATCTTGGAGAAATACAGCGCAGAAAAGGGAGCCGTGATCCCCGTCCTCCAGCAGGCCCAGGAGCTATACGGCTACCTGCCCAAAGAGGTACTGCAAACCATCGCCCAGCGGATGCGTGTGCCGCTCAGCCAGGTGTATGGGGTGGTCACATTCTATGCCCAGTTCTACCTGACCCGGCGGGGCAAGCACATCATCCGTCAGTGTGACGGCACCGCCTGTCACGTGCGCGGCGCGGCCAAGATCATCCGGACGATGGAAAGCGAGCTGGGGATCAAAGCGGGTGAGACGACCCCGGACTACAAGTACACCTATGAGGTGGTCTATTGCCTGGGTAGTTGCGGCCTGGCCCCCGTGGCCGTCCTGGATGGCAACGTGGTCGGTCACCTGGTGCCGGAGCGCATGGTGGAGATCGTGCGCGGCCTGGAGGCATGATGAATATGCGAATTGACGAATAGACGAATGGGGTAAATCCGCACTGCTCGTCCATTCGTAGATTCGTCCATTCGTAGATTCGTAGATTCGTATGCGCGAGTTGGCCTTGCACATCTTGGACATCCTGGAGAACTCTCTGGCCGCTGGGGCCACGCGCATCGAACTGACCATCACGGAGGATTCCACCACTGACCGAATGACCATCACCGTGACGGACAACGGCCGCGGGATGGACGAGGGGACGCTCCAGCGCGTGCTCGACCCGTTTTTCACCACCCGCACCACCCGGCACGTGGGCCTGGGGCTACCTCTCTTTGCCGCGACGGCGGAACGGTCCGGCGGCCACTTGACCATCGCGTCCCAGGTGGGAAAAGGGACCACGGTCACGGCCACGTTTCAGCGCAGCCACATGGATCGGCCGCCCCTGGGCGACATTGGCGGGAGCCTGCTGGCCTTTCTGATGACGGACAAGCCCATAGACCTGGCCTACACGCACCGCGTGGATGGTCGCGAGTTCGCCTTTGACACGGCCGATCTGCGCCGCGAACTGGGCGACGTGCCCCTGACCCACCCGGCCGTCCGCGACTGGCTGCGCGATTTCATCGCCGAGGGCGAATCAGTTCTCAGTCTCCAGTCCCCAGTCCTGGCACAGAAGACTGAATGCAATACGGAATACGCAATATGCAATACGTAAAACGTAATGCATCCACGTTTTACGTTTTACGCATCACGTTTCGGAGGAAACCATGCCCAAGCTCAAGAGCCTGGATGAACTGAAGCGCATCCGGGAGGATGCCCAAAAGGACCTGAAAGTGCGCCTGGAGACCGGCACCACCATCACGGTGGGGATGGGCACCTGCGGCATCGCGGCCGGGGCGCGCGAGACCATGCACGCCATCCTGGATGAGCTGCAGAAGCGCGAGATTGACGCCCACGTGACCACGGTTGGCTGCATCGGCATGTGCGCCTCGGAGCCGCTGGTGGATATTGAGCAAGCCGGCACCGGCCGCATCACCTATGCCAACGTCAAGCCGGCCATGGTGCCCCGCATCATCGAGGAGCACCTCATCAACGGCCGCGTGGTGAACGAGTGGGTATTAGCCCGCATCTCATAAACAAATTGCAAATTGGCAAATTGCAAATTGCAAATTGCAGATTGCAGATTGCAAATTGCAGATTGCAAATTGCAGATTGCAAATTGCAAATTAGAAACTGCAATCCGCAATCCGCAATCCACAATCCGCAATCCGCAATCCACAATCCGCATTCCGCAATCGAGGAGGAATTATGGCTGAACCTTTCTATCGGGCCAACGTGCTGGTCTGCGGCGGCACCGGCTGCTCGGCTTCGCGTTCCACGGAGACGTTCACCGTCCTGGCTGAGGAGATCGCCCGGCGCGGCCTACAGGATGAGGTGCGTCTGGTGCATACGGGCTGCCGGGGATTTTGCGCTATGGGGCCGGTGATGATCGTCTACCCGGAGGGCATCTTTTACTGCCAGGTCTTGCCAGAGCACATCCCGCACCTGGTGGAAGAGACCCTGGTCAAGGGCCGCGTGGTCCCAGCCCTCACGTACAAAGCCCCGGCTGACCAGGCTGCCCTGCCCTACTACAAAGACATTCCCTTCTACGGCAAGCAGGTGCGCATCACCCTGCGCAACTGTGGCCTCATTGACCCGGAGAACATCGAGGAGTACATCGCCCGTGACGGCTACCAGGCCCTGAGCAAGGTCCTGACCGAGATGACGCCGGACGAGGTCGTCGAGGAGGTCAAAGCCTCCGGCCTGCGCGGTCGCGGTGGGGCCGGCTTTCTCACCGGCCTCAAATGGCAGTTCACCGCCAAGGCCAAAGGCGATGAGAAATACGTGGTCTGCAACGCCGACGAGGGCGACCCCGGTGCGTTCATGGACCGCAGCATCCTGGAAGGCGACCCGCACTCGGTCATCGAGGGGATGATGATCTGCGCCTACGCCGTGGGCGCCCGGGAGGGCTATATCTACTGCCGCGCCGAGTATCCCCTGGCGATCAAACGCCTCAAGGTCGCCATTGCCCAGTGTGAGGAGTTGGGCCTGCTGGGCGACAATATCCTGGGCACGGATTTCTCCTTCCACCTGCACATCAAGGAGGGCGCGGGGGCCTTTGTCTGCGGCGAGGAGACCGCGCTATTGGCCTCCATCGAGGGCCGACGCGGCGAGCCGCGACCCCGCCCCCCGTTTCCGGCCGTGCGGGGCCTGTGGGACAAGCCCACCAACCTGAACAATGTCAAGAGCTATGCCAACATCCCCCAGATCATCCTCAAGGGGGCAGACTGGTTCCGCAGCATCGGGACCGAGCGCAGCCCCGGCACCGCCATCTTTGCCCTCACCGGCAAGGTGAACAACACCGGCCTGGTGGAGGTGCCCATGGGCATCACCATGGGCGAGATCGTCTTTGACATCGGCGGGGGCATCTTGAACGGCAAGGAGTTCAAAGCCGTGCAGACCGGCGGCCCGCTGGGCGGCTGCCTCCCGGCCGAGCACCTGAACATCCCCATTGACTTTGACTCGCTCAAAGAGGTGGGCGCGGTCATGGGCTCCGGCGGCATGATCGTGGTGGACGAAGACACCTGCATGGTGGAGCTATCCAAGTTCTTCCTCACCTTCGCTCAGGCCGAGAGCTGCGGCAAGTGCGTGCCCTGCCGCGTGGGCGGCAAGCGCATGTTAGAGGTGCTCACCCGCATCACCGAGGGCCAGGGCCGCATGGAGGACATCGAGACCATCCGGGAGATCGCGCAGGGCATGGACCAGAACTCCCTCTGCGCCCTGGGGCAACTGACCCCTGGCCCCCTGATGAGCACCCTGCGCTATTTCATGGACGAGTACATCGAGCACATCGAGGATAAGCACTGCCGGGCCGGGTCCTGCACCGCCCTGGTGGAGGCGCGTTGCCTGAACGCCTGCCCGGCCGGCGTGGATGTGCCCACCTACATCGCGCTCACTGCCCAGGGCCGCACGGCCGAGGCCCTGGCCATCCACCGCGAGCGCAACCCCTTTGCCCTGGCCTGTGGGCGTGTCTGCCCGGCCTTCTGCGAGAGCAAGTGCCGCCGGGGCGAGATTGACGAACCCATCGCCATCCGCGCCATCAAGCGCTACATGGCCGACGCGGAGATCAAGCACCCCTGGACGCCGGAGAAGCTGGGCGCGCCCAAGGCGGAAAAGGTGGCTGTGGTGGGCGCTGGCCCCGCCGGCCTCACCGCCGCCCTGCGCCTGGCCCAGATGGGCTACCCGGTCACGGTCTTTGAGAAGCTGCCGGTGGCCGGCGGCATGATGGCCGTGGGCATCCCGGAATACCGCCTGCCCCGCGACGTGCTCAAAGAGGAGATCGCCCACATCGAGCGCGCGGGCGTCGAGATCCGCTACAACCAGGCCCTGGGGCGCGATTTCTCGGTGGACAGCCTGTTCGCCGACGGGTACAAGGCTGTGATCCTGGCGATCGGCGCGCACAAGAGCCGCAAGTTGGGCATCGAGGGCGAGGATAAGCAGGGCGTCTATCATGGCGTGGACTTTTTGCGCGACGTGGCCCTGGGCCAAGACCCCGGCGTGGAGGGCAAGGTCGTCGCCGTGGTGGGCGGCGGCAACGTCGCCATTGACGCCGCCCGCACCGCCTGGCGGCTGGGCGCGAGCATGGTGCACCTCATCTACCGCCGCACCCGGGCCGACATGCCCGCCTACCTGGCCGAGGTCCAGGCCTGCGAGGAAGAGGGCATCATCTACCACTTCCTGACCAACCCGGTCAAGGTCCTGGGAGACGGCCACGTGACCGGCATCGTCTGCCAGAACCAGGAATTGGGCACGTGGGATCGCAGCGGGCGGCGCCGGCCGGTGCCCGTCGCCGGCTCCGAGTTCACCCTGGACGTGGACATCCTCATCCCGGCCATCGGCCAGGAGACGGATTTGAGCGGGGTGGATGGCGACGGCATCGAGGCCAACCGCGATACGACCCTCAAGACGAACAAGGCCATGGTCACCACCCGGCCCGGCGTCTTTGCGGTGGGCGATGCCGCCATCGGCCCGGCCACCGTGATCGAGGCGGTGGCCGGCGGGAACAAGGTGGCCGTGGCCGTGGCCCACTACCTGCGCACCGGCACCTACGTCAAGCCGGTCTACGACCCGCCCTATCATTTCCCGGAACAGCAGTTCGACCTGGAAGCCTATGCCACCGCCCGTCGCCCCGCCCTGCCGGAGCTGCCCGTGACCGAGCGCCGCGCCTGCTATGCGGAGGTGGAACAAACCCTGGACCGCCATACCGTCGAGGAGGAATGCAAACGCTGTCTGCGTTGCGACCTGGAATGGCTAGAGATGCGCGGCGCGCTACCCGCGCCGGTTCCCGATCTTGTAGAAGTGGAGGTGACGCCCGTTACATCCCCAACATCATAGCTCTCCCACCCCATCGCGGTGTCCGACGAAGCTCACAGCGTGGTGCGCACGTTCGTCGGGCGAGAAACCCAGGGGCGCCGTGGCCCGGCGATCTCCTGCAAGGAGGCAGACAGGTCGTCCGGTCCAGGCCCTCGCTACTGAGGAGAAAAGGAGTGGACCCATGTCTTCTACGGCATTACAGGATACGTCCGCTCGCTCGCTGACATAAGAGCAGGCACGCCGGTCTATGCTGCTCACCGCGCTATACATCGCCCAGCAGCAAAGCGGCTACCTGAGCGAGGAGGCCCTGCGGCGGACCGCCGAACGGCTGAAACTGCCGCTCACCGAAGTCTATAGTACCGCCAGCTTTTATACCCTGTTTCACATGCGACCGGTCGGACGTTATGTCCTCCAGGTCTGCGAGGGGTTGAGCTGCCATCTGGCAGATGGCGCAGAGCGGCTGGTGGACTATATCGAGCGCAAGCTCGGTATCCGGGTGGGGGAGACCACCCCGGATGGTCTCTTTACCCTGCAGACGGTCCAGTGCCTGGCCTCATGTGGCACGTCGCCCACCCTGCGCGTCAACGACGAGCTGTATGAGAACATGACGCCAGAGAAGGTGGACCGGCTGCTGGATCAGTTGGCGATGAGGTGAGGCCATGATACCTGAGAAGGTCCTGCTGCGCAACGTGGAGGTCCCGAACTCGGAACGGATAGACGTTTATCTTCAGCGAGGTGGCTATCTCGCCCTGCATAAAGCGCTGAGACATTCGCCCGACGAGCTGATCGAGATGGTTAAAAAGTCAGGGCTGCGGGGGCGGGGTGGCGCCGCCTTCCCGGCGGGCCTGAAATGGGGCTTCATGCCCAAAGACCCGGGGGTGACCAGGTACGTGTGCGTCAACACCGACGAGGGGGAGCCGGGCACCTTCAAGGACCGGCTGCTCATCGAGCGGGACCCGCACTCGGTGATCGAGGGGGTCATCATCGCCGCCTATGCGGTGGGGGCGCACCGGGCCTACGTGTACATCCGAGGGGAGTTCTTTACCGGGGTCAAACGCTGGATGAAGGCCATTGACGATGCCTACGCCCGGGGGTTCCTGGGAAAGGACATCCTGGGTTCCGGCTTTGACCTGGACCTCTCGGTGCATCGTGGGGCCGGGGCCTACATCTGCGGCGAGGAGACGGCCATGCTGGAAAGCCTGGAAGGCAAACGCGGCGAGCCGCGCCTCAAGCCGCCCTACCCGGCCCAGGTGGGGCTGTATCAACAGTCTACCCTGGTGCACAACGTGGAGACCCTGGCCAATGTGCCCCACATCGTTTTGCGTGGGCCAGAATGGTACGCCCAGATCGGCACCAAGGAGAGCACCGGCCCCAAGATATTCTGCGTCAGCGGCCACGTGAACCGGCCGGGCAACTACGAACTGCCCCTGGGCACACCCCTGCGCGAGATCATTGACGACTATGCCGGTGGCGTGCGGAGCGGCAAACGGGTCAAGGCGATCATCCCGGGGGGTGCTTCTACACCCATGTTGACTCCCGCCCACCTGGACATCCCCATGAGCTTTGAGGCCCTGGCGGCGGCCGGCTCCATGTTGGGCACCGGGGGGATCATCGTCATAGACGAGGATACCTGCATCGTGGACGCGACCCTGCGCCTGACCCGGTTCTTTGCCCACGAGTCATGCGGCAAGTGCACGCCCTGCCGGGTGGGCACCCAACAATTGGTGAGCACCCTGCAGCGCATCGAGGCCGGACGCGGCCAGGCCGGCGACGTGGAGCGGCTGCTGAGCCTCTGTGCGGGCATCATGGGCCACACCTTCTGCCCCATGGGCGACGCGGCCGTCAACCCGGTCCTCTCCAGCCTCAAGTACTTCCGGGAGGAATATGAGCACCACATCAAGCACCACCGATGCGTGGCTGTGGCATAAGCAGAGGAGGAGACCCTCATACGCCCCGGCCACCCCGTAGCACGAAAAGCGCGGGTTTTAACCTGCGCCGGGTGCGGTGGGTTACACTCCCTGCGGTCGCCGCCGTGAGCGGAAGGGTTATTTACGGAGGAGGAGGTAAGGGTGAGCAAGATCTTGATCGTGGATGATGATCCAGACTTTGTGGAGGCGACCCAACTGATCCTGGAATCCCAGGGCTACCAGGTCATCAGCGCCGCCAACGGCGACCAGGGCCTGGCCCAGGTCCGGGCCGAAAAACCAGACCTGGTGATCCTGGACGTGGTCATGTCCAGCGTCCTGGATGGGCTGCACATGAGCGAGGTGATGCACAATGACCCGGCGCATCGGGACATCCCGGTGCTCATGGTCACCTCCATCGCCAATCTGGACTATGCGGCCCTCTTTCCCACGGATGAGTACATCCACATTGATGCGTTTCTGACCAAGCCGGTCCCCCCAGACCGGCTGCTCAAGGAAGTCAAACGATTCTTGCGCGAAACGTGAAACGTAAAACGTAATATACATTACGCATTACGTTTTACGAGATAGAGAGGAGGCAATTCACACAATGGCAACGGTGGAGATCACCATCAATGGCCAAAAGATCCAGGCCACGGCCGGCCAGACGGTGTTGGAAGCGGCCAAGTCTGCCGGGGTGGACATCCCGACCTTATGTCATCACCCGGCCCTCACCAACTGGGGCGCGTGCCGCATCTGCCTGGTGGAGATAGAGAAACAGCGCACCTTGCAACCGGCCTGCACTTTCCCCGTGACCGAGGGCATGGTGGTGCACACGGAATCGTCGGCCTGCGTTCAGTCACGCCGGTTCGTCCTGGAGCTGCTGTTCTCCGAGCGGAACCACTACTGCATGTACTGCCAGATGAGCGGCGACTGCGAGTTGCAAAACCTGGCCTACCGCTATGGCCTGGATAGCTGGAAATACCCCCGGCCCCACGAGCCGCTACCGGTGGACGCCTCACGGGAATACTTTGTGTTGGATCACAACCGCTGCATCCTGTGCCGACGCTGCGTCCGCGCCTGCGCCGAGATCGCGGCCAACCATACCCTGGGCGTGCGCGAGCGCGGCGCCCATTCCATGATCAGCGCCGACCTGAACGTGCCCTTTGGCGCGAGCACCTGCGTGAACTGCGGCACCTGCATCCAGGTCTGCCCCACCGGGGCGCTCATAGACCGCAAGAGCGCGTACATGGGCCGCGAGAAGGACGTGGACCACGTGCCGACCACCTGCTTTGCCTGCAGCCTGGGCTGTGCCGTGGACGTGGTGAGCCGGACCAATCGCCTGCTGCGCATCGAGAGCGTGTGGGACGCGGAACCCAACTATGGCCTGCTGTGCGTGGCCGGCCGCTTTGAGCCACTCTATGATACCCGGCCCCGTCTGCGGGTCCCCCTGGTCAAAAAGAACGGTCAGCAGGTGGAAGCCTCGTGGGACGAGGCGTTGGCCGCCGCCGCGGCCGGGCTAAAGCAGGCCGGCCAGATGGGGGCCTTGGTCACCCCCCGCGCCACCAACGAGACCCTGGTGGCCGTGACCAAGCTATTCCAGAACGCCGGCCTGACCCATTACGCGCCCCTGCCGGACCTGCCGGCCGATGCCCGGCTGACCGACGTGGCCCAGGCCGACCTGGTGGTGCTGGTGGGCGCTGACGTGATGAAGGACCATCGGGTCGTGGGCGGCTACATCAAGCGCGCCCTGGACCGCGGCGCCCGGCTGGTGATCGTGGGCCAAGAGGACAATGGCCTGGCCGAGTATGCCGCTCTGGTCTCGCCGGAGGCCCAGCGCGCCGTGAACCTGGCCCTGGAAGCCCACCAACCCATCGTCATCTACGGGACTGGCACCACGGCAGAGGACGCGACCCTGCTCAAGATGTTGGTCGGCCGGGCCCGGTTCTTGCCCCTGCCCGTTGGCACCAATGCCGCTGGCGCGGCCCAGGTGAAACTGGATGGCACATTCCAGCCGGCGAAGGGCCTCTACCTGCTCCTCGGCGACGACCGGGCCAACGGCCGCGTGGCCGAGGCGGTCGCCGGGGCCAGCTTCCTGGTGGTACAGGCTGCCTACGCTTCGCCGCTCACCGAACGCGCCGACGTGGTGCTGCCCGCCCCCATCTGGGCCGAGCAGTCCGGCCACCTGACCAACCTGGAAGGCCAGACCCGGCGCGTGAACGCCGCCATCCAGGCGCCAGCCAGCGTGCGCGCGCCCGCGATCGTGCTGCAGTCGCTGGCCGGACAGTTGGGATAACCAGTTTCTGTCTGGAAACCCCGTAGCCTGGCGCCCGTCGCCCACGAGGGCTAAGCTACTCCCCAGACAGAGACGAACTAGATAGGAGGAAATCGAGAATGGCCAAGATCAAGGTTTCCAGTGACTGGCTGGCTGCGTGCGCTGGCTGTCACATGTCACTGCTAGACATCGACGACCGCATCCTGACCTTGCTGGAACATGTGGAACTACGGGCCACGCCCATCACTGATCTGAAACACCCAGACGAGGACGGCGTAGATGTGGGCATCCTCACCGGCGCAGTGAACAACACCACCAATGAGGCCGTGACCCGGCAAATGCGCGCGCGGTGCAAAACCCTCATCGCCCTGGGCGACTGCGCCGTGTTCGGCGGGATCGTCACCATGCGCAACTTTTTCGACATCGAGGAGGCCCTGCGCCGAGCCTACGTGGAGACGGAAAGCACGGTGAACGGCCAAATCCCCAGCAGCCCAGAACTGGGCAAGCCCATTGAGACCCGGGCCGTGGACCAGGTGGTGCCGGTGGATGTGTACCTGCCCGGCTGTCCCCCCTCGGCCGATGCCATCTGGTACGTGCTCACGGAACTGCTGGCCGGCCGCAAGCCGGTGCTCCAAGACGAAAACCTGAAATATGACTAACCTCACCCTTCCCCCCAACCCCTGCCTCTCTTCCCAATGGGAGAGGGGAGGGCGAGCGGAGCGAGGGGGATGGGGAGAGGTCTAGAGGGAGATTCTCATGGCACAAAAGATCACCATCGAGCCTGTAACCCGCATCGAGGGGCACGCCAAGGTCACCATCCACCTGGACGATGCCGGCAAGGTCACGCGGGCCTACTTTCACGTGAACGAGTTCCGGGGCTTTGAGAAGTTCAGCGAAGGCCGCATGTTCTTCGAGATGCCCCAAATCACGCCGCGCATCTGCGGCATCTGCCCGGTGAGCCATCACCTGGCCTCGGCCAAAGCCTGCGACAACGTCATCGGCGTGACGCCGCCGCGCACGGCCACCCTGCTGCGCGCGCTCATGCACAAGGGGCAGATGATCCAGAGCCACGGGATGCACTTCTTTGAGCTGGCCGGCCCGGACCTGCTCCTGGGGTTCGACGCCGACCCGGCCATCCGCAACGTGGTGGGCGTGATCCAGGCCGCACCAGACGTGGCGGTGAAAGCCGTCAAGCTGCGCGCCTTTGGGCAAGAGATCATCCGCCGCCTGGGCGAGAAGCGCGTCCACCCGCGCTTCGCCGTGGCTGGCGGGGTGAACGCCCCCCTCAAGCCGGAGGATCGCGACTGGATGCTCGCCCAGATCCCCGAGCACATCGCCACCACGCAACTGGGCATCCAGATAGCCAAGGACTGGGTGGAAAAGAACCAGAAGATCGTGGAGGAATTCGCGGTCTTTCCCAGCAACTACATGGGCACGGTGCGCGAAGACGGCGCGCTGCAACTATACGGCGGCGACATCCGCGTGATTGACCCGGCGGGCAAGTTCATCGTCCAATTCGATCCGGCCGACTATCTGGACCACGTCGCCGAGCACGTGGAGGACTGGAGCTATCTGAAGTTCCCGTACCTGAAGGCGTTGGGCTGGCCCCAGGGCACGTATCGCGTGGCCCCGCTGGGGCGCCTGAACGTGGCCGAGTTCATCCACACGCCCCTGGCGAACGAGGAACACAAGGTCTGGAAGACGCTGAACGGCGGCAAGCCGGTGGAGGCCACGCTCCTGTTCCACTATGCCCGGCTCATCGAGCTGCTCTACTCCCTGGAACGGACCCAAGAGCTGCTGGAAGACCCAGACATCCTGGGCACCGACCTGGTGGCCGAGAGCACCGTCATCACCGGCGAGGGCGTGGGCTGCATCGAGGCCCCACGGGGTACGCTCTGGCATCACTACTGGACCGACGAGCACGGCATGATCACCAGGGTCAACCTCATCGTCGCCACCGGCAACAACAACTGGGCCATGGACAAGAGCGTGGACATGGTGGCCAAGCGCTATGTGGACGGCAACAACCTCACCGAGGGGATGCTGAACCGCGTGGAAGCCGCCATCCGCGCCCACGACCCCTGCCTGAGCTGTTCCACGCACGCCATAGGCCAGATGCCCATGATCGTGGAGGTCTATGGGCCAGCCGGCCAATTGCTGAACGTGGTGCGGCGCGATTAGCCGAACCAGTAACCAGGAAACAAGTAGACAAGGGGCACAGCCCCCCTTGTCTACTTGTTCCTTGTCTACTCGCTGGGAGAAGCCATGCCTAAAATGCTCGTTCTGGGCTATGGCAATGTGGACCGGCGCGACGACGGCGTGGCCCTGCAGGTGGTGAACGCCCTGCGGGCGCGGCTGGGGCAGCCGGCCATAGACCCCCATGAGACGGATGGCCTGGAAGCGCGTGGCGGCGCATTGGACACCGGGTTCGTCCATCAACTCACGCCGGAGCTGGCCGAGATCGCAGCACAGTATGATCACGTGGTCTTTGTGGATGCCCACATCAGCCGCCACGAGGAGTTGATCCGCCAGGTGCCGGTGGTGGCTGTGGCCCGGCCCACCATCGTCTCGCACCAGCTCAGCCCGGGCACCGTGCTGGCCCTGGCCCACGAGCTGTACGGAGGCCGACCGGCGGGCACCCTCATCTCCATCCGCGGCCACGACTTTGACTTTGGCACCCAGCTCTCGCCGGATACGGCGGCTGGCGTGGAGCCGGCGGCGACGCGAATATGGTCGTTGCACCAGTCAGCCACCAATGAAAATCTGTAGGGCGCTGCCGCGCCGGGGCGACCGCCGGCGTGGTCGCGCAGCGCCGCGTCGGCCCAGACCGACGCCCGGCCCGCAGGCCCTTGAGGGGTGACCCCGGTCGCTCACCCACCCCTGCGCCGTTGATGCACGGAGCTCAAACCGTTCCCCTTGACAAATCACGCGTGACAGTTTACACTACCCGTGCGAGGGCGGGTCCGCCGGGCGCGCCGGCGGACCCGTTTTGCGCCAGTCCAAAATGCTTCGGGTGCGTTTCATTTCAGTTGAAGCGCCAGACCTGACAGGTTTTATCAGGCGCTTTACCGGCAAGACGGCTTACAATGGCACGAGAATCAGCCCGCAAAAGCAACTTTGGAAACCTGTCAGGTCTTTTCCAACTCATTTGAAACACACTCAAATGCTTCTTGAGGAGGTTGAACAGCGTGGGTTCTCTGAAAAAATGGCGTCACAAGAAGATCAGCAAGCACAAGCACCGCAAGCGACTCAAGGAGACCCGCTGGCAACGCAAGCGCAAATGACATGAAGCGGTTCCTGTTCTCCCTGCTCGGGGGGCGATTGCAGATCGCGCTCATCGCCTCCTTCTCCCTGGTGGCCGCGCTCACGGTGGGCCTGAATACCCTGGTCATCTCCCGGGTCATTGACGATTACCTGACCGCCGCCGAAGACGAGCGGGTGGCCCGGGACATGAACCTGGCCGAGGCGTTCTACCAGCTCAAGCTGGAGGAAACGGCCGCCATCAGCCACCGCCTGGCCCTGGACCCATGGGTGATCCAGAGCCTGCCCGCGGCCATGCGCGGCGATGGTGAAGCCACCCAGATCATAGACCAGCAGATCAAGAATAAAGTAGCTGTATTGGCCCTGGGCGGCACGCATCTCATTGCCGTGCTCGATCCCCAGGGCCATCTGGTGGTGGGCCGGGTGGTCTCGTCCAGCGGGGCGCTGATGCCCATGCTCACAGACGGCGACTGGAGCCCATTGCCCATTGTCCAGCAAGTGCTGGCGTCCGGGCAGCCGCAGGCGGCCACCGAGATCATCCCGGCCGAGCTGCTGGCCCAGGTGGGCCTGGCCAGCCAGGCCCGCATCCGGCTGATTGATACCGCCAAAGCGGCCCCAACCCCCTTTGACCCCCGGGAAGGCACCGCTGGCCTGACCTTGACCGGCGTCCATCCCCTCGTAGACCGGAGCGGCCGGGTGGACGGCGCGATCCTGGCCGCGCACCTGATCAACAACGACTTTGCCCTGGTGGATCGCATCAAAGAGGTGGCCGGCATTGACACGGTGACCATCTTTTTCGGCGATCTGCGCGTCTCGACCAACGTGATGAACGAGGACGGCTCACGGGCTGTGGGTACCCGGATCTCCCAGGAGGTCTTTGACGTGGTGCTGGTGCAGGGCCGCGATTACGTGGGACGGGCCTACGTGGTCAATGACTGGTTCATCACCCGCTACGAGCCGCTGCAAGACCACCAGGGGCAGATCGTGGGCAGCCTGTACGTGGGCGACCGCGAGTCGGCCTTCCTGGGCCTGGTGCACGCCTTCAACAACCAGGCGATCCTCATTGGCCTGATCTGCGTGGTGCTGGCCGGGATCATCGCGGTGCCCATCGCCCGGCTGATCACCCGGCCCATCGCCGAGCTGGTGGAGGCCAACCGCCGCCTGGCCCGGGGCGACATGACGGTGCGTGTCCAGGTCCACGGCAACGGCGAGCTGGCGATGCTGGGGCACTCGTTCAACAGCATGGTGGAAACCCTGGACAAGACCCGGCAGGAGCTGCTGCGCAAGGAGAATCTGGCCTCGGTGGGGCAACTGGCCGCCGGCGTGGCCCACGAGATCAACAACCCCCTGGGCACTATCCTCCTGTTCGCCGATATGTTATACAAGGAGACCCCGGTCGGCGAGCGGCGGCGCGATGATTTGCAGATGATCATCAACGAGACCAATCGCTGCAAGCGCATCGTGGCCGATCTGTTGAACTTTGCCCGGCAGCAGAAGGTGCTGACCCAGGAGACGGACATCCATGCCCTGCTGGAACAGGTGATCGAGGGGGTGCGGCGGCAGCCGTCCTTCGAGGGCGTGGGGATCGTGCGCCAGTTCAGCCCGGACCTGCCCATCATCCAGGCGGACCCGGACCAGTTGCGGCAGGTGTTCGTCAACCTGCTGAACAACGCGGCCGAGGCGATAGAGGGGGAAGGCACCATCACGATCACCACCCGGCCGGTGGACAGCCAATGGGTGGAGATCCAGGTGGCGGATACCGGCTGCGGCATTCCAGAAGAGAATCTGAACAAGATGTTCACGCCTTTCTTCACCACCAAACCGCTGGGCAAGGGCACCGGGCTGGGATTGTCCATCGTCTATGGGATCATCAAGATGCACCGGGGTCAGATCATGGTGCAGAGCCAGGTGGGGCAGGGCACCACGTTCGTGATCACCTTGCCTACGCGCATACCGAACGGTCAGGTGGACCGGGCCAGCATCGGGGCCGACATGATCGGCTAGGCCAGGTTCCTGCGTTGTGCGTCGGGGTCTCTTGACCTCGGCGCAGCAGGGGCAGGCGAAATCGAGGAAGACATGGAAAACAAGGGCACGATCCTGGTGATTGACGACGAGATGGGCATCCGCGAGGGCTGCCGCCGGGCGTTGGAGCCGGCCGGTTTCACCGTGGCGCTGGCCGCTACCCTCCAGGAGGGGCAACGCGCGATCCAACAAGGGGCCTTTGACCTGGTGCTGACGGACGTGATGCTGCCGGACGGCCGGGGCATTGACCTGCTCGGCCCCATCCAGGAAAAAGACCCGGACCTGGTGTGCGTGATCATCACCGGCTTTGCCACCATCGAGCTGGCGGTGGAGGCCATGAAGCGCGGCGCCTACGATTTCATCGCCAAGCCGTTCACCGCGGACTTGTTGGTGATGACCGTCAACCAGGGCCTGGAGAAGCGCCGGCTGTCGCTGGAGACCAAGCGCTTGCAGGCCATTGAGGCGGAGGCGGCCCGGCTGGCGCGAGAAAAAGAGGAATTGGAACGGCTGGACCGCATCAAGACCGAGTTCATGCTCACGGTGGGCTATGAGCTGCGCCGGCCGGCCACCGAGTTGCAGGGGCATCTCCTGGAGCTGATCAAGGGCTATAGCCTCCCGGAAAAACCGTTACAGGTGCTGCGGCAGGCCGTGACCCGCAACCAGGACCTGTTGGAGCAGATTGACGGCTTGCTGAACCTGGCCGTGACCCGGGAGGCCCTGGTATCCCCCCAACGTCAGATATTGTCCCTGGCCGATACGCTGGAAAAGCTGCTGCCCCTGCTGCACGCCCAGGCCGAGTCGAAAGGAGTAGCTCTGGTCGTGGACCTGCGCCGGCGACCGCTCGTGGACGCCAACCCGGACCAGATGGGCCGCGTGTGGCTCAACCTGGTGGGCAACGCCGTCCAGTATACCCCGGCCGGGGGTCGGGTGACAGTGGCCCTGGATGAGCAGGGCGGTTGGGCGGTGGGCACGGTGGCGGATACCGGCATTGGCATCGCCCCGGAAGATCGGGGGCGCATCTTTGAGGAGTTCTATCGCACGCCGCAAGCCCGGGAGCGAGAGCCACGCGGCACCGGGCTGGGCCTGCCCCTGGTCAAGCGCATCGTAGAAGGGCATGGGGGCACCATCGCGGTCGAATCGGCGTTGGGCCAGGGCAGCCGGTTCACTTTCCGTCTGCCCGCGGTCTCCGAACGCCCACACTGATACCGGCCTTCGCTACGGAATATCCAGATCACGCATCAATGGCGATGCGAACATCCCATCAAAGGAGAGACGAACATGGCGAACGAGATTCAGATTGACGCCTTTCCGCCGGTCAAGATGGCCACCCGGATGGAAGAAGTCGGCGTCACCAAGGCCACGCTCAACATCTGGTCCATGTTCGCCCTGGCGGTGTTGGCTGGGGCCTTTATCGGCACGGGGGCGATCTTTTGTACCGTCGTGACCACCGGCCTGACCGCGGCCGGCGTGGGGTATGGGCTGGTCAGGCTGTTGGGGGGCCTGGTCTTTTGCCTGGGCCTCATCGCCGTAGTGGTGGCTGGGGCCGAGCTGTTCACCGGCAACAACCTCATCATCATGGCCTTTGCCAGCGGCAAGGTGACCATCGGCCAGCTTTTGCGCAACTGGGTCGTCGTGTACGCGGGCAACTTCCTGGGGTCGATCTTGACGGTGATCGTCATGTTCTTCACCCGGCAGTACCTGTCGGCCGGGGGCGCCCTGGGGGCGAATGCCCTGGCCATCGCCAACGCCAAGTGCAGCCTGGACTTTATCCAGGCCATCGCCCTGGGCGTCATGTGCAACGCCCTGGTCTGCCTGGCCGTGTGGCTCTGCTTCTCCGCCCGCTCCACCACCGACAAGATCCTGGCGATCATCTTTCCCATCACCGCGTTCGTGGCGGCCGGGTTCGAGCACAGCATCGCCAATATGTACTTTATCCCCATGGGCCTGGTCATCAAGGACTTTGCTGGCCCCGAGTTCTGGACCGCCATCGGCAAAACGCCGGCCGACTATGCCAGCCTGACCTGGCTGAACTTTTTCGTGTGGAACTTGTTGCCGGTGACCATCGGTAACATCATCGGCGGGGCCGGGTTCGTGGGGCTACTGTATTGGTTCATCTACCTGCGCCCGCAGAAGAAAGTGGAGGTCAAGGCCGAGCTGCCGGTCAAGATCATGATCGTGGACGATGATCCGGATTTCGTAGAGATCACGCGCCTGATCCTGACCAAGGAAGGCTATGAGGTCTCCTCCGCCTCCAGCGGCGAACAGGCCTATCGGCTGATGAAGGCCCAACGGCCAGATTTGGTGTTACTGGACGTGATGATGGCGACCCCGCTGGACGGCGTGGACCTGGCCCGGCGTATCGCGGCGGACCCGGTCCTGCGAAGAACGCCAGTCATCATGATCTCGAGCATTGACAGTTCCCAATATGCGGCGCTGCTCCCGGACGACCTGCACATCCCGATTGACGTCTGGATCAGCAAGCCGATTGACCCGGATCAACTGTTGAAAACGATCCGGCGGTTCACGTAACGGGATAGGATAACGGTTGATGGCAGCAGCCAAAGGACGCATCCTGGTCGTAGATGACGAGCTGGGAGTTCGGGAGGGCTGCCGGCGCGTCCTGGAACCGGCCGGGTACCACGTCGAGATGGCGGCTTCGGGCCGAGAGGCCCTGCGCCTGGTTCAGGAGCGGCCGTTTGACCTCATCCTGTTGGACGTGGTGATGCCGGACATCCGGGGCATTGATCTGCTGGAGCCGATCCACGCCCGGGACCCGGACATCGTGTGCATCATCATCACCGGCTTTGCCACGGTCGAGTTAGCGGTGCAGGCCATCAAGGCCGGGGCCTACAACTTTCTCTCCAAACCCTTCAGCGCAGATGTGTTGCTGATGGCCGTAGAGCAGGGCCTGGAACGTCGGCGACTTTCCCTGGAGACCCACCGATTGCAAGCCCTGGAGCGAGAGGCCGCCGAACTGACACGCGCCAAAGAGGAACTGGAGCGTCTGGACCGGTTCAAGAGCACTTTCATGTTCACCGTGGCCCACGAGCTACGTGCCCCCCTCACCGCCGTGCAAAGCTTTTTGGTCGCCATGCTCAAGGGCTATGTGCCGCCAGAAAAGCAAACCGAGATGCTCCAACGCACGGTGGAGCGCACCAGCGAGCTGCTGGAACTGGTGGATGACCTGCTCAGGCTATCGGCGGCCAGGAATGAGCAACAGCAGCTCAGGCGGGAAGTGCTTTCCCTGGCTGAGCCGCTGGAAAAGGCCTTTGCCCTGCTCAAAGCCCAGGCCAGCGAGAAGCGGGTCGCCTGCGCGCTGGAGATCCGTCAGCGGCCCCGGGTGGAGGCCAACGCCGACCACATGGTGCAACTATGGACCAACCTGATCTCCAACGCCATCAAATATACGCCGCCGGGCGGTCGGGTCACGGTCACATTGGAAGAAAAAGATGGCTGGGCGGTGGGCACGGTGCAGGACACCGGGATCGGCATTGCCCCAGAGGAGCAGGACCGGGTCTTTGAGGAGTTCTACCGCACGCCCCAGGCCAAAGAGTTTGAGCCGCGCGGCACCGGGCTGGGCCTGCCCCTGGTCAAGCGCATCGTAGAAGCCCACGGCGGCGTGATCGCAGTCGAATCGGCGCTGGGCCGGGGCAGCCGGTTCACGTTTCGCTTGCCGGCGACGGTCAGCCGCTGAACGCCATACAGGATTGACCTGCTTTACAGAACTTGTACCTGATTGTGTAAATCATGTCAATCCCATTTGGTTGCCCCTTCGCCGGTCTTGTGGTATCATAACCCACGCGACACGGCCATCTGCAAAATCTGCCATCTGCAATTTGCCACGGAGGGTTCATGGCGATCAACGAAACGCGCATCGTCGCGGGGATCGAAAGCCCGGAGTTCGTATCGGTAGTTCAGTCTATCCCCGGCGGCGAAAAGATCCTCACCTGCATCCAATGCGGCACGTGCAGCGGGTCGTGCCCCACCGGGGACAAGATGCCCTATACGCCGCGCCACGTGATGCGCATGTTGCAACTGGGCCTGGAAGCAGAGGTGATGCGCTCTGACGCGGTGTGGCTCTGCGCCGATTGCTACACCTGTACCCTGCGCTGCCCCCGGGGCATCAAGGTCAGCGAGGTCATGGCCGGCCTGCGCAGCCGGGCCATGGCGGAAGGGTATGCGCAACCACGCGACACCGCCTTTCACCGCAACTTCCTGACCATCATCAAGCACTACGGCCGCACGTATGAGCCGGAATTGCTGCTGCGCTACTACTTGCGCCTGAACCCGTTCCGGCTCCTCAAGCAGACGCGCCTGGGCCTGGCGATGTTCCGGCATGGCAAGGTGGGCCTGCTGCCGGAGTTGGTCCACGGGCGCGGCGCGGTGCGGCGCATCTACGAGACGGCGGACCGGCGCCACTAGGAGGAATGCTTTTGCGCTACGCATACTATCCCGGCTGCAGCCTGAAGAGCAGCGCAGCCGAATACGAAACCTCGCTGTTGGCGATGTGCCAGGCGTTGGGCATCGAGCTGGTTGAGGTGCCGGACTGGAACTGCTGTGGGGCCACCCCGGCCTACACCGTGGACCCGCTGGTGGGCGTGGGCCTATCGGCGCGAAACCTGGTCTGGGCTGAGGACGAAGGCCTGGATGTGGTGATGCCCTGCCTGGGTTGCCTCAAGAACGCGCGCAAGGCCGTTCTCAAGCTGCACGATGACAACTACCGCCAGGCCGTGCGCGAGGCCCTGGGCCGCGAGTTCCGCAACACCGTGCGCGTGATCCATCCCATCGAGGCGCTGGTGGTGGATATGGGGCTGGACACGGTGGAAAAGCGCGTCACCCGGCCCCTCACCGGCCTCAAGGTAGCCCCCTATTACGGCTGCTACCTCACCCGGCCCACCTGCGCTTTCGATAGCCCGGAGAATCCCCAATCCCTGGAGCGGTTCATCGCGGCCCTGGGCGCCGAGCCGGTGCAGTTTTCGCACAAGATGAAGTGCTGCGGCGGCGGCATCTTTCTCACCCAGGAGGACGTGGCCCTGGAACTCTGCCATCGGCTCCTCACCCGGGCCAAAGCCGAAGGCGCCGACTGCATCCTGGTGGCCTGCCCCCTGTGCGACATGCTCCTGGATTCGTACCAGGTCAAGATCAACCCCCGGTTCAAGGTCCGGCACGAGATGCCTGTTCTATACTTTTCACAGCTCGCCGGGCTGGCCTTTGGCCTGGACCCGAAGGACAAAGCCCTGGGCCTGGGCCGGCGGGTCGTATCGGTGCGGCCGGTGCTCGACAAACTGGCCCAGGAAGAGGCCCGGCTGGAACGGAAGGCGCAGCAACGAGGGTAGCGCCTCGTAGGCGCAGGGAGGGGCAAATATGACGGTATCCACTTTGGTGAGGGACGTCTCTGCGCGGATTGGCCTGGCAGAAGAGGATCTGTTGCAAGCCAGCGTCGCTGCTTACCTGTGGGAAAAGAAACGCCTGCTCATGGCCGAAAAGTTCGAGATCCTGTCACGTTATCAGGTCTCCTCAGCCGAGGCGATCAGGGAGCGGATCGAGAAGGGGGAGATACACGACCACCCGGCCTGGGAGGATTACATCGAGCTCACTAACCTGGCCGAAGAACTTCAGAGGGTAGAGGATGCCATTCGCGCTCTTGCAGGGTCTGCGTGACATCGCCCTCTCCGAGTTTGCGGACATTGTGGTGAGGACGGAGTTCATTTTCTCGCCGGCCGGTCACGTGCGAAAGCTACGAGTCCACCTCCTCGACAGCAGTTTTGTGGACATCTGGCTGTCTCATAAAGGCGATTATGCGTTTCACTGGGAGCGGCGGTTTCTCGATGGGACGCTCTATCGTCACGACAACGCGCCGCATCAACGATGGCGGCACGTGCCAACGTTTCCGAAACATTACCACGATGGCAGGGAAGACAACGTCGCAGCCAGTCACATCAGCGATTCGCTGCCTGATGCACTGCGCGAGTTGCTGGCTTTTGTGAGGATCAGATTATAGGACTTCCCTGAAAAAAGTCTCTATCGGTAGCCCAAAACCGCAAAACGGTGTAAAATGCTTGGGCTTGGATACCCTTCAACGGAGGTCCTC
>FWPV01004627.1_pt1 | contig 28768 bp, 29 predicted proteins | sample 2228371 | NCBI WGS metagenome assembly FWPV01 (sample SAMEA103939776, study PRJEB20133) | metagenome | reverse complement strand
AGAGGAGGATATATAAAAAATTTTCTGAAGGAGAGATGAAAGGGTGGATCCGGGAAGAGATCTTCACTCTTCTACCTTCCTCTTTTTTTGAAGATCCTCGCTCTTTTGTTCAAGAGAGCGGAGGGGAGATGGTCAAGGATTCAAGAAACCGCTGGGCAGGAATCTTTCCCCTTCCTCATGATCGAAGAATTTTTTTAAAAATGGATAAGACCAAAGGTTGGTTAGAGGCTTTAAAATACTCTTTTCTCCCCTCGAAGGGAAGAAAGGAGTGGTTTTTGGCCCATCAGTTAAAGAAGAAAAATCTTTCCATCCCTGAACCCTTAGGGTGGATGGAAAGAATCCAAGGGGGATGGGTCAAAGAGAGTTATTATCTTTCTGAAGCCGTGGGAAACGGCCTCTCTTTGATTGATCTTATTCAATCTAAAGAAGAGATTCCCATAGAGGTTTTGGCAAAAGCAGTTAAAAAATATCATAACGCAGGTCTGTTTCATAAAGACTTTCATGCAGGGAATTTTTTATGGAACGGGGAATCCTTTTTCATCACCGACTTACATCGGGCTAAGATTTTTCCTTCTCTTCCTTTGGATAAGAGGCTTTGGAATCTGGCCCAGTGGTTTCATTCTTTAAAATCCATCTGGAAAGAGGTAGATTTTTTATATTTTTTTAGAAAATATTTTGAAGAAAAATCACTTACGCCTCAAAAAGAAAAAGACCTATTTCAAAGCACCCTGTCGATGATGCATCGCCTGGAAAGGCGACAGTTTAAAAGTCGGACCAAACGATGTCTGAAAGAGAGCACCGAATTTTCGGTTCAAAGAGAGGGTCGTATTATCTATTACCATCGAAGGGACTTTCCTTTAGACTTTCTAAAAAATAAGATTGAAGAGCACCTTAGCCTCTCGAAGGGAAACCCTGATGATTTGATTAAGGATGGATCAGGGGTGGCGATTTCCATTCTAAAGGAGAGGGATAATAAAATAATGGTGAAGGAACTCCTGCCTGTAGGTTTCTGGGGTCGCTTTAAAGAGTTTTTCCGTCAATCGAAAGGGAGGAAGGCCTGGGTGAATGGGAATGGTTTGATGGTGAGGAGAATGGCTACCTTAAAACCACTGGGGATGGTGGAGGAGAGAGGCCGTTTGGGATTGAGAAGGAGTTTCTTCTTGATGGAGGCGCTGGAGAAAGGTCAGGAGTTAGATCGGTATCTATGGAATGGATTCCGAGATGTTCTTGTAAAGAGGCGCTTCATTAAGGCCTTTACAGAGTGGCTTGCCCGTCTCCATCAATTAAACATCTACCATCGAGATCTGAAGGCCTGTAATATTCTCATTTCAAAAAATGGGGACCATTGGAATTTTCATCTCCTTGATTTGGAGGATGTTCAACTGGACCGAAAGGTTAAAGAGAAGGAATTGTTTAAAAATTTTCTTCAGCTTAACACCTCTATCCCCCGAACGATTACGAAGACAGACCGTCTGAGATTTCTTAGAGAGTATCTTCGCTTAAATCCTATCTTAAGATATAATAAAAACTGGATTTTACATCTAATAAAGAAAAGCAAAGAGAGGGGGATTGTCTATGTGACCCCTCAGGGGGTTGTGGAGGAGAGATGGGTTTAACCAAAAAAGAACGAGAACCACTGGAGTGGCCTTTTGGCCCCATCCCTTTCTCGAGAAATGAGATTCATGAAAAAATCATTGAGATGATGGAGCAAGAACCTCGAGGGAAAGTGCTGGATGTTCCCACCGGTACGGGAGTATTAGCAGATAGGTTGAGGAAGATGGGATTTGAGGTCTTCTGCTGTGATATTAATTCTTCTTTTTTTTCGGTTCCGGATTTAAAAGTGGAGATTGGAGACTTGAATCAAACGCTTCCTTACCCCGATGAATATTTCAACTATGTAGTCTGCCTTGACGGGATTGAACACTTAGAAAACCCTTATAATGCGGTTCGGGAATTTGGAAGAATCGTTAAAAAAGGAGGGAGAATTTATTTATCAACCCCAAATTATCTAAACATAGAGCGAAGGTTTCGATTTCTTCTGATGGGAACCTTCTCTAAAATTCCCACCCATGAAGTGGTCAAGGAGATTTGTACACTCTTTCTCTCCATGGTTCACCTGAGCCCCATCCACTACCCCCTTCTTAAATTTGCGATGGAACATTATGGTTTCCGTATCCTTCGATTAGAAAGAGATAAGGTAAAAAGAAGGATGAGGTGGTTATTACCAATGGTCTGGCTTATTCGCCTCTATGGGATTTTTGCCTCAAACAAAATCCGAGAAATTTATAGATTAAATGAAACCATGCAAGATGAGATTATTATGGGAGGGAATACCTTAATCCTCGTTGGAGAAAAGGTCGTTTGAAAAAAATAGTTTAAGTTCAATGAAATTAAATCTAAAAATAGCTTGGATCAGGAATTTGAGGCAGAAGTTTTTATCGCCTTCTGAGAAGATTCTTTATACGAAGGATCTTTTGAGTGATAAATATGAGATTGGAGAATATACCTATGGAAAGCCCAGAGTCCTTTCTTGGGGAGAAGGGGCCACCCTGAAGATAGGAAAATATTGTTCTATTTCAACTGGCGTCACGATCTTTCTTGGCAGTGAGCATCGAGTGGATTGGGTAAGCACCTATCCTTTTTCTTACCTTTGGCCAGAGGCAAGGTCAATTAAAGGCCATCCAGCCACGAAGGGAGATGTGGTGATTGGGAATGATGTCTGGATTGGATATGAGGTGACTATCCTTTCAGGTGTTCACATTGGGGATGGAGCAGCCATCGGTGCCTGTTCCTTGGTTACCCAGGATATCCCACCCTATGCCATTGTGGCTGGGAACCCAGCCCGCATCCTTCGGTATCGTTTTGATGAAGAGACCATTAAAAAACTCTTAAAGATAAAATGGTGGGATTGGCCAGATCAGAAAGTCAGGGAGAATGTTCAACTCATCTGTTGCCCGAATATTGATGAATTTATAAAAAAATTTGAGCACGAAGAGACGCCTTAGAAAGTAAGAAATTATTAATCATGACCGATCTTTCGATCATCATTGTCAACTGGAATACAAAAGATTATCTTCTCGGTTGTCTGAAGGCTCTTACTAACTCCGATGAAGGATTATCTCGTGAGGTCATTGTAGTGGACAATGGCTCTCAGGATGGAAGCCCAGATGAACTGAAAAGATTCTTCCCTACTGTTCATCTTATTGGGAACCAGAATAATCTTGGGTTTGCAAAGGCGGTTAATCAAGGAATAAGGGAGGCTTCTGGAAAGTACCTTCTTCTCCTTAATCCAGATACTCGGTTAAAAGAGGGAGTACTCGAGACATTGCTTTCATTTATGGAAGAGAACCAGGAGGTTGCGGTCGCTGGTCCCCAGCTCCTCAACGGAGATGGGTCAAAGCAGAACTCGATCGCTAACTTTCCCTCTCTGGCGACCGAACTTCTCAACAAAAGTCTGTTAAGATGGTTGTTTCCTCAAAAATACCCGGGGAAGGAGAAAGATTATTTGAATCCCATCGAGGTTGATTCAGTGATCGGTGCCTGTTTGATGGTGAGGAGGGAGGCGATAGAAAAGGTGGGCCTTCTGGATGAGGATTATTTCCTTTTCCTTGAAGAGACAGATTGGTGTTATCGAATGAAAAAAGCAGGGTGGAAAATCTACCATGTTCCTCAGGCGAGGGTTTATCACTTTCAAGGAAAGAGTGCAGAAAAGGAAAGAAACAGGGCCAAGGTGGAATTCTATCGCTCCCGGTATATTTTTTTTAAAAAGAATAGAGGAAGAGGACAGGTGTTCATCCTGAGGATAGGGTTATTGGTTCGACTAATTTTTGAGGAAATTTTTATGTTTTTAACTTCCCTTTTAACTCTTTTTTTGATAAAGAGACTAAGAAGAAGGCTTTTCCTCTATTCTTATTTATTATGGTGGCACCTGAGAGGATGCCCGGAAGGAATGGGTCTGAAATCTGGAAGTACCAAAATCAAAAAAAACTAAATGACATCTTAAATTGAGCCAATTTTTATGTAAAACCCTTTATCGTGGAAAGAATAAAATGCCTTCAAAGCAAATGAAATATCATCCAATAGATGAATTAACAAGATGTCATTCCTGTGAAAACAGGAATCCAGTTTCTTTAGCTTTCTATGGATTCCCACTTCCGTGGGAATGACGATCTTTCTTCTTTAGAATGGAGAATCGCTCAATTTAGTTGACAAATAAATTTCAACAACCAAAATCCAAAATATATAATAGTATGATTTGGGTTATTCGAAATTTATGATTAGAGCTTATTTAGAATTTGTGGATTTGCATTTGGGATTTTGACGTTAGGGGGAAATGGTATGGTCGGGATTGCAGTCATTGGTGCAGGGGCATGGGGAAAGAATCATATCCGGGTATTCTCTGAAAACCCCCAGGCGAAACTAAAATATATCTGTGATAACGATCCCTCAAAATTATTACCTCTTCAAAAATTATATCCCCAGGTGAACCTGGTGGATACCCCCACTTCATTTTTTCGCGACCCGGAAGTTCAGGGTGTGGTGATTGCTTCCTCTGCCTCATCCCATTATGCCTTAACCAGGGAGGCTCTTCTGGCGGATAAGGATGTCTTGGTGGAAAAGCCTATGGCGTTAAATAAAGAGGATGCACAGGAACTGGTGGACCTTTCAGAGAGAAGAAGCCGAATTCTCATGGTGGGACATCTTTTGATCTATCATCCCGCGGTGGACCGATTAAAAGAGATGGTTCAATCAGGAGAACTGGGAAAGATCCATTATATTTATACTCAACGTGTCAATCTCGGTGTGATCCGGCAGGATGAAAATGCCCTCTGGTCCTTTGCTCCTCATGACCTATCGGTCATCCTTTACCTCCTTGAGGAGGAGCCCACCGTGGTTTCAGCCCATGGGGAGAGTTATATACAAAAAGGGATTGAAGATGTCGTATTTTTAAGCCTTCGGTTCGCTGATGGAAAGATGGCGAATATTCATATGAGCTGGTTGGACCCTCATAAGTTGAGGAAGATTACCATTGTAGGCTCGAAGAAGATGGTGGTTTTTGATGACATGGAGGCCTCTGAAAAATTGAAGATCTATGACAAAGGGGTGAAAAGTGTATCCTACGATACCTATGGAGAATACCTCAGTTTGAGATTCGGGGATATTACCATCCCGAGCATCAAAATGGTAGAACCCCTCAAGGCCGAGGCTGACCATTTCATTCATTGTATTGAATCGAGGAAAGAGCCAAAAACCAGGGGCCGTGATGGGTTAAAAGTTGTTCAACTTCTAATCGCCGCCCAGCAATCCTTGAGGGAAGGAGGTGTCCCGATAAAAAGGGGACAGGCTACTTTTTAAATAGAGGTGCAAAGAATTTGTTATAATCCTTTTCACTTATAAGGCCCATTTAAATGATGAGGTAGGATTCAATAAAAAAAGTTGCCTGTCCCCTTATCCTATAAAATGAAAAAAGACTATTTTGTTCACCCCACTGCGGTGGTGGACCAACCTGTTCAAATAGGAGAAGGAACTCAGATCTGGCATTTTACACACATTATGCCAAATGCAAGGATTGGGAAGAATTGCATCATCGGTCAAAATGTTTTTATTGGTTCCGGAGTCGTTTTGGGAGATTATGTGAAGGTCCAAAACAATGTTTCCATATATGAGGGAGTGATTCTGGAAGATGGTGTTTTTTGCGGACCCTCGATGGTCTTTACCAATGTCTTTAACCCCAGGAGTTTCATCTCGAGAAAAAAGGAATTTCGAAAAACCCTAGTCAAAAAAGGATCGACCATTGGCGCCAATGCAACGATTATCTGCGGAAATACCATCGGTCAGTATGCCTTCATCGGAGCTGGCACTGTGGTGACCAAGGATGTTCCCGATTATGCTCTATTCTATGGAAATCCTGGAAGGGTGAAGGGGTGGGTATGCCAGTGTGCCGTGGAGATTGTCTTTCGCTCAGGGAGGGCAATCTGCAAGGCCTGTGGCAAACGATACAAAAAAGACCGTTTAGGAGTAAAATTATTACAAACGAAATAAGTCAGGTGTCATTGCGAGGAACAAAGCGACAAAGCAATCCCATTTTTTCCGCCAAAGGCGGATCAGCCTCATGGGGATAGAGATTGCCACACTTTGTTCGCAACGACTTCGTCGGATTGCCACGCTTTCCAGTCTTGCAATGACTGGAACAATATTTACTTGGTTTGTAGTAGGTAGAAAATAAGTCTTTCCCCTCACCTTTATCCTCTCCCCAGGGGAGAGGGTGGGGGTGAGGGAGATTTTCATGGTTTGCGGGTGGCCCTGCGGCCATGTGAAATTAGTTTAAAAAAGGGCAGGCCCTTTTTGAGAAATGAAGATTGCAACGATCGTAGGGGCAAGACCCCAATTTATTAAAGCAGGTTCGGTAAGTAGAGCCATTCAGAAGTTTAATGAAGGAAAGAGGGTCCTCCAGGAGATTTTAATCCATACAGGTCAACATTATGATTACCAAATGGATCAAGTTTTTTTTAAAGAACTCGATCTTCCAAGACCAAAGTATCACTTAGGAGTGGGTTCTGCCTCTCACGGTCGGCAAGTCGGATTGATCCTTGAGCGAATTGAACCCCTTTTGGAAAAAGAGAAACCGAATGTCGTCATGGTTTATGGAGATACGAACTCCACATTGGGAGGGGCACTGGCCTCTGCAAAACTGAATATTCCTGTGGCTCATGTGGAAGCAGGCTTGAGAAGTTATAATAGAAAGATGCCTGAAGAAATCAATCGGGTTGTAACAGACCATCTCTCTACTTTTCTCTTCTGTCCAACCAGCCAGGCGGTTAAGAATTTAAAGAAGGAAGGGATAATGGATGGGAAGGAGAAGGTGGTTAAAAACGTGGGCGATGTGATGTATGATTCAATTCTCCATTATTCCAAAATAGCCGAAGAGAAATCAACGATTTTAAAGGACTTAGGTTTTTTCAATTTGCAATCCGCAATTCGAAATCCGAAATATTTTTTGGTGACCCTTCATCGTGCTGAAAATGTCGACGACCCTAAAAGACTGAAATCTATTCTAAGGGGTCTCAATGAAATAGGAAGAAAAAAACCAGTCATTCTTCCTCTCCATCCACGGACAAAAAAGATGATAAAGGCGTTCGGGCTTACCTCGTTGACAAAACATCTCCATCTGATTGAACCGGTCTCCTATCTTGATATGCTTAAGTTAGAAAAGAACGCCACGCTTATCCTTACGGACTCCGGGGGTGTCCAGAAGGAGGCCTATTGGTTCCGGGTTCCTTGTATAACCTTGAGGGATGAGACCGAATGGGTGGAAACCGTAAAGAGTGGATGGAACATTTTAGTTGGGACAAATGAAAGGAGGATCATCGAAGGAGTAGAAAAAATGACCTTCAAAAGAGGTCTCCCCAAAAATACCAGGTTCTTTGGAGATGGAAAGGCAGGTCAAAAAATCATACAATATTTATTAAAAATTATAGATATTATATAGAGACAAGATACCCGAATGGGTTTCCAGAAGGTGCTCCATCAGATTATTTCGATGAAGTAATGTCAATGGAGGCTATTGATGCTTCTGAAGCAATACTCAGATGGTGTAGAGATATTATCAGTCAATGAGAATCAATTGAGAGAAGTGTTGTATGAAATATCTTCGAGAATAAAAACCGAACATCAAGAGGTTAAAGAAATCATTCTTTTTGGTTCTCTTATTAAAAAAGAATTTCTTCCATCAAGTGATATCGATATTGCCATTATTGTGAATAAAACAGATAAAAAATTCATAGAGAGATTGGAAGAATTTTTAGATTACTTCTCGATGATCCCATTTGATATAAACCTTGTTGTATATACTATGGAGGAGAAAGAAAAAATGCTTCAAGCGAAATATCGATTTGTCTTGGAAATTGTGAAAGGAGAAAAATTGATCTCTTAAAACGAAAGGATATCCACTTTAAATTATTACGAATGGATAACTAAAAGAGGTTTTTGGCATTGGAAATTAATAAAAGTAAATTTTGAAGGTTGGGTTCTAAATTATTAATTGAAACAGAAGACATTAAGATAAAAAACTAGTCCAAAATATTTGAAATTTTCCCCTCACCCCTCCCTCTCCCCAGCGCCTGCCTGACGGTAGGCAGGGGGAGAGGGAAAGGGTGAGGGGCATAAATGTTTGAAGAAAATTTTCAAATATTCATTGGAAGAATTTAATTACTAGGTATCGAAGAGAGAATGATCTATGAGTATTAATTTTGTGGAGGATGAGGTCTTAGTATTAAGGGAGCTGAAGGATGTTTTAAAGGGTTTTTTGGGCGATAGGGTAAGGGTTATTCTTTATGGGTCCAGAGCAAGAGGGGATTATACTAAAGAATCTGACATTGACATAGCGATCATTGTTCAAGGGTTGACAAGAGAACTCAAGAATCAAATTCTAAATATCGTTGCCGATATAGAGATGAAACATCTAATAGTACTTTCAACACTGGTATTTTCAGAGGAGGACTTTGAATGTCTTAAAAAGAGGGAGAGAAGAATAGCCCTCGATATCGAAAGGGAAGGCGTATCGATATGAGAGAGGAAAATAAAAGGGAGAACATCAAAGAGGAGATGGACAGGGCAATTAAAACAATGGATGCTGCTACTCTTCTATTTAATAATGGTTTTTTTAACGATGCCATTTCAAGGTTATATTATTTTCTTCTTTACAACATCAGGGCCTTGCTTTTGACAAAAGGGCTTGAGCCTAAAAGTCATGAAGGGGCTCTCAGACTTTTCGGTCTCCACTTCGTAAAAGAAGGGATATTTGAACCAGCCGATTCACATATTTTCTCCCGACTTATGAAATACAGAGAAGAGGCAGACTATAATCCTTCATATATTTTTACTAAGGAGGATTTTGTAAAGTTTAAAAAAGAAGCCGAGGAGCTGTCAGACAAGATTAAAGTTTATCTCAGAGAGAAAAAATATCTTTAAAAATGTCATTAGAGGAAAAGGTTAATTACCATACTTGCGAAAGCAGGCATCCAGAATTTATTGATTTTATCTGACAGAATCGGATCCGCCTTTGGCGGAAATGATTTTTACTGGATTCCCGCTTCCGCGGGAATGACAAAATGTGGGTTTAAAAATATTTTATATTTCAATAAGTTATAAATTTTTGCTAAATTTCAGTAAAGTTTATTAAAAATCAGGTGGGACGAAATAATGATTTCGCAACAATTTAACCTTTTGAAAAAGAGGTATAAATTGTAAAACCGAAAATCCCCCTTAATCCCCTTTTTTCAAAGGGGGATGAACTTCTCTTCCCTTTGGAAAAGGGAGGTGGGGAGGGATTTTCAGCCAGAGGCTGATCCTCCTCGGGTGGATATGAAAGATTTTTCAAAGAACTAAAATGTTACATGATTTCTTAAGGAGCTTTTCTGTCAATAGTAGATTGTTTTTACTGGATGAAATAAAATGGAGAAATTAAGAGAGATATCACCAGAGGGGAAGGAAAGGATAGAAGAAGTTTTAAGAAACTTCTTTGAAGAGAAAGAGGAGGTGATCTTTGCCTATCTCTATGGCTCTTTTGGAGAGGGGAGGTTCTTCCATGATATCGATATAGGTGTCTTTGTAGAGGAATCAAAAGTCCCGAAGGAGGATTCCTTGACTTTTGAGATCTCTACTTCTATAGAACTGGAGGAGTTGATTAAAATTCCGGTGGATGTGAAAGTGGTCAACTCTGCTCCTCTCTCATTTAAATATGAAGTGATTAAGGGAGGGAAGTTGATTTTAACAAAAGATGATGACAAGAGAGTTGAATTTGAAACATCCACCCTTGATCATTATTTTGATTTTGCCCCTTATCTTAACCGATACCTAAAGGAGGTTTTGGACATTGGAGATTAATAGGAATAAATTGAGAAAGTTGGTTTCTGAATTATTAGTGTCTTTAAAGGAACTGGAAGATTTAAAGCGTCGTAGGGAAGAAGAGTTTTATGGAAACTCTCATTTGATCGGTAGTGCAAAATATAATCTTTTAGTAGCCATTGAATCGGCAATTGATCTATGCAATCACATTATATCCAGAAGACATTATAGAATGCCTGAGGATTATGCAGATACATTTAAAGTGATGGGTGAGGCAGGGGCTTTTCCAGAAGAGTTTCAAAAAAAATTGGTCGAAATGGCAAAATTTCGAAACCGACTTGTTCACCTTTACTGGAGCGTGGATAAGAAGGAGATTTACAAAATCCTTCAAAATAATCTATCCGATTTTGATCAATTTCTTCAATATTTGGGGAAATTTATCGGCGAGGAAATTAAACCGAATCAAGAAGGCCCAAAATAAATGATGGATAAGATAATCCTTTTTATAAAAAACCTCAGTGAAAAACAGACCATTTTACTTCTTCTTGGAATCTCCTTTGGACTTAGGCTTTATGCGGTCCTCATGTCTCAAGGGATCTCTTATGATGGGGCTGGATATGGGTTTATTGTAAGGGATTTTCTAAGGGGTGATTTTTTAAAGGGGCTATCCAGCCCTCTTCATCCCTTTTATCCATTGATCGTCTCATGGATCACCTTTGACCCAGCGCATGTGGAGATTTCAGGGAGAGTCATCTCCCTTTTTTTTGGAACCATGACCCTCCTTCCTGTCTATTATCTTTCAAAAGAAATCGTGGGTCAGAGAGGAGCAATTTTTTCGGGGCTCTTTTATTCCTTTCATCCTTATTTAGCCACCTATTCAGGGATGCTTCTCTCTGAAGCAACCTATATGGGGTTGCTTAGCATGTCGGTCTATTTTTTTTGGACGGGATTAAGTCTTGGAAAAATTCTCAGAATCATTCTTTCAAGTGGTTTTTTGGGCTTGGCCTATCTCACGAGGCCAGAGGGGATTGGTTATTTTATCATCTTTTTTATCTGGGTTGTCTTTTTTAAAGGAGTGAGAAAGGGATGGTTAAAAAAAATGATGTTCCTTTGCGCCACCCTTCTTCCATTAATCATACTCTCGACCCCTTACATTATCCACATTCATAGAGATACAGGCCAGTGGTTGATTACGAAAAAGGGAATAGGAATCCAATCCGAATTAATTCCTCCGATAGAAAGTAGGGGGATAGGAGAAGGAGGCAAAAGGATAGAAGAAAAGATTGGCTCTATTCCTTTAAAAATTGTTAAAAACATGATCTCATTTATTCCCTTTACCACCTACCATTATTTGAGGGCTTACCATTTCACCTTATGGTTATTTTTATTGTTTGGCTTGGTCGGAATAAAACAAAGGAGGTCTACTGCTGAAGTTTTAGTTCTCTCGATAATAATTTTTCACATAATTTCACTGGCCACTTTTACCACCTCCACCATACGTTTTTCTGTTGCAATGGTTCCGATTTCACTCATCTGGGCAGGCGCGGGCGTTTTAGGGATGGAGAAGTTTCTGAAAAAGATGAACTTTTCTAAGGCAGGAGCATGGGTTTCTGCTATAATCGTTCTTGCCCTCATCGTCCAGCTTCCGCAAAGTTTGAAGCCCGAGAGAAGACACCGGCAGGACCAGAAATCGGTTGGTCTCTGGTTGAGGGAAAATACTCCTAAAAATTCTTTAATCATGGGCAATAGCCCGGTTGAGGCATTTTATGCAGAGAGGGACTTTATTTTACTTCCTCATGGTGTTCCCTTGGAAGGTATTCACGGAAAATCCTATAAAGAAATTATCCAATGGGCAAAAGACAAGAAGGTAACTCATATTCTTATTAATAAATATACCCACAAGATTAATCCAGACTTTGTTCAATCGATTCAACCTTCAGATTTAAAGGAATTTTATCGATACAAGGAAGAAGATGGAAATATGATCATCGTCTATGAGGTAGTATATTGAGACTTTTCAAGGGAGCAGACGAATTTATCAAACACACTGGTTTAATGGTAATTGGGGTAGGATTTTTTAATTTGTTTAATCTCCTTTACCATTTTTTCATGGTAAGGACTCTTCCCCCAGAGGAATACGGCCACCTCAATACTCTTATGGCCTTATTTATGTTGATCTCCGTCCCTGCCAGTACCGTTCAGACTACGGTGACAAAATACGTCTCCTCTTTTAATGCTCAAAAACGCTATGACCGTATAAAATACATTCTTAAACAATTTTTCTTTCTAACTTCATTGGTCGGCCTAACAATCTTTTTGATTATCTTTTTAGGAAGTCAACATATTTCTGATTTTCTTCAAATTTCCCCTCGAGGATTGGTTATCCTATTAGGAGGGCTTCTTTTTTTTGCGATGATCATTACAGTTCCATGGGGAGGTCTTCAGGGGCTTCAGAAATTTGGTTCAATGGCATTTAATCTCATCCTCAATGGGGCCCTTAAATTCTTTTTGGGTATTTTGTTTGTCGTATTGGGGTTTGGAATCTCTGGTGCGATTAGTGCGATTGTATTTGCATATATAGTTACCACCCTTTTGTCTTTTCTTATGTTAAGGGAGAGCCTCGTTTTAATGAAATTTGATGCGAGCCATTTCCCGAGAGAGTTAGTTTCGCCTCTCATGGAGGGTGAAACAGACAAATCAAATCCCATTAAGACTTCTGAAATTTATAAATTTATTTTACCCGCAGGGACGACGCTTTTATGCTTTATGATGCTTACCAATATTGACTTGGTTTTAGTAAAACATTTTTTTACACCCATCGAGGCCGGACATTATTCAATTGGACAGATGGTAGGGAAAATCATTCTATTTTTACCTGTTCCTGTTTTGATGACGATGTTTCCAAAACTTAGTGGTTTGGAGGAACAGAAAGGAAAGGCAATCATCATTTTAAATAGAAGCCTGAAGATCACTCTTACATTTTGTTGCGTTGCTATATTAGGAGTTTTTCTTTTCCCCTCGCTCATCCTAAAAATTCTAAGTGGGAAAGTCTATCCAGAGTGTATTTCCTTAGTTAGATTTTTCTCAATCAATATGAGCCTCTTTTCTATTTTACTAATCATTCTCTATTATCACCTCTCTAAACAAGAAAGAGGATTTCTTTATCCTTTACTTATTCTCACATTGATTCACATTATTGTCCTACTGATTTTTCATCGGTCATTAATTCAGGTTCTTTTAGTCACAGGGTTAGTGGTTTTAAGTCTTTTAATCATTAATTTTTATATTATTTATTTCCAGGAAAGAGGAAGGGAGAAACCGTGAGTTCTTTACCTTCACTTATTAGTGTAGTAGTCCTTAATTGGAATGGTCAACGGACCATAGAACGGTGCCTCGCTTCCCTTATGAAACAAACCTACCGTCCACTTGAAATCATCGTGGTAGATAATGCCTCCACAGATGGCTCTGCGGATTTTATCGAAGAAAAGTTTCCCGATGTTAAGTTAATCCGGAATGACCGAAATTTGGGTTTTGGAGGAGGGAATAATGTGGGAATTCGAGCCTCCAATGGAAGATATATTATGATGCTGAACAATGATACTCGTTTGGACTCATGTTGCATTGAGGAATTGAAAAAGTGCATTGAAAAAGATGACCGTTACGGAGCTTGTGCTTCTAAAATACTTCTCGAATTTGAGGATAACCTGATCGATGCTGCCGGGATCGTAGTATGTCCGGATGGACTTTCCATTGGGAGAGGAAGATTAGAAAGAGGAAATCAATATGATGTTGAAACTGAAGTCTTTTTCGCCAGTGATTGCGCTTGTCTTTATCGAAGAGAGATGTTAGATGATATTGGCCTATATGACGAAGATTTCTTTGCCTATGCGGATGAGACAGATATGGGATGGAGGGCTCGGTTAGCAGGCTGGAAGTGCATTTATAATCCCAAGGCGATTGTCTATCATGCCCATTCAGCAAGTTCAGGCACCTACTCTCCCTTTAAGGCCTTTCTTGTGGAGAGGAACCGGATATGGGTTGCCTTAAAGAATTTCCCTTTTTCCTTATTGGTATTGGGTCAACTTTATACTTTCTGGAGGTATGTTTTACAGGCATACGGAGCCTTTGCCGGGAAGGGGGCTGCAGGAAGATTTACAAACCAATTTTCGAAAGCAGACCTGGTGAAAGTCCTTCTGAAAGTCTATTTTTCTCTCTGGAAACAATTCCCTCTGATGCTTAAAAAGAGGAAGGTAATTCAGAGAAAGAAACGGATTTCGAATAAAGAAGTTTATCGTTTAATTAAACAATTTGGTATTTCTGCAAAAGAAATTGCCATAAAGGAATAATAAGGAGAATCACTCATGATCCCTGTATTTAAACCATCGTTTGGAGAAGAAGAATTAGAGGCCCTTCGAGAACCTTTCAAAACGGGTTGGATTGGGTTAGGTCCCAAGACAAGGGAATTCGAGGAGAAATTTGCGGAATATATAGGGACAAAATATGCGGTTGCACTAAATTCTGGAACTGCAGCCCTCCACCTTGCTTTGAAAGTAATAGGCATTGAGGGGTGGGAAGTGATTACTACCCCGATGACCTTTATCTCCACCAATCACGCTATTCTCTACAATCATGGCAGTCCTGTCTTTGTAGATATTGAGCCAGATACCTTAAACATTGACCCTAAGGAGATTCAGAAAAATATAACTCCGAGGACGAAAGCCATTCTGGTAGTCCATTATGGGGGTCATCCCTGCGATATGGACTCAATATTGATGATGGCAAAAGAAAGAAAGATCTGGGTGGTTGAGGATGCGGCCCACGGGTGTGGAGGAGAGTATAAGGGACAAAAGTTGGGATCCATTGGAGATCTGGCTTGTTTTAGTTTTCATGCTGTGAAGAATATGTCCACTGGGGAGGGTGGAATGATCACCACCGATGATCCAGAATTATACGGAAGGCTTTTAAAACTAAGATGGATGGGAATTTCAAAGGACACCTGGTCAAGGGAAGAAAAGGACAAGAAATATTCCTGGTATTATAATGTGGAAGAAATTGGCTTCAAATATCATATGAATGACATACCTGCAGCGATCGGTTTGGTTCAATTGAAGAAACTGGATCAGATGAACCAGAGACGCAGGGAGATTACCGAACGATATAACCAGGGGCTAAGAGGGTTAAAATGGTTAGAGATACCAACCGTTAAACCTTATGCAAGGCCCTCTCATCATAATTATGTAATCAAAGTAGAAAAAAGAGATCAACTCAATATCTACCTTCAAGAATATGGGATATCAACAGGTGTTCACTATATTCCTAACAATCATTACGAGATGTATCATTCCTATAAAGGGGAAACTCCTGTTGCTGATTCGATCTGGAAGAAATTACTGACTCTGCCCTTATTCCCGGATTTAAAGGATGAAGAGGTAGATTTTATTATACGCAAGATTAGGGAGTTCGGGGAGAAAGAGTTTTAATGGAATATGTAAATTGTGCTCTCTGTGGAATGGATGAGACCCAATTTCTTTTTAAAAAAGGGGATAAGTTTTGCATTACCAAAGATGAATTTAATATTGTCGAATGTAAACGGTGCGGTCTTTTATATGTGAACCCAAGACCCACACCTGAGGAGATGAGTCTTTTTTATCCAGAGAATTATTCATGGATGGAGACCCTTGATACCCATTCATCCATTACAAAATGGGTAAGGCGATTAGAAAAGATATATCGTTATCATTTATTAAGAGATGAGGTCTTAAAGGTAGCAAAGTTTACTAAAAAGAGTTCAGGGAGAATCTTGGATATTGGATGTGGAACTGGTGACCGCCTCGAGGTCTTTCGAGAGGAAGGCTTTGAAACCTATGGTGTTGAGATTTCAAATACAGCCGATTATGCAAGGGATCAAATGAAACTAAATGTTGTGAAAGGAGACATTTTCTCAGCGAATTATCCCGAGGGCTTTTTTGATATTGTAACCTTATATAATGTCCTTGAACATACCCATCATCCAGTTGAGGTATGCAAGGAAATTTATAGGATTTTAAAGAATAATGGATTCTTAATCATCCAGATCCCCAATAAGGATTCCCTTCAATGCAAGATATTTAAAAAGAGATGGTCTGCTTTTGATGTTCCACGTGATCTTTATTATTTTACCACAGAAACATTAAGAGTGTTGTTGGATAAGGTTGGCTTTAAACTTGTCAAAATAGATCACTTTATGAATTTTTGGCATCCACCTACTCTGATCAATTCCCTCTTTCCAGGACTTGAGCCTCAAAAGGCCTGGGGAATGGAAAGGGCAGGCAAAAACACTCTTTTGAAACGAATGGCCTGGGTTATTCTTACCTTATTGGTGGGTCCGTTGACACAACTTGAAAGTGGAATGAGACGTGGTGCCATTTTGACTTATTATGCTGAAAAGGATGGGAAGAGGTGAGATAATGATTAAAAGAGACGAAAAGTTTGATGAATCTTATTATAGAGAATGGCTCTGCGACCGATATGTATTTAATGAGGAAAGAAAGGCCATTGTACGATTCTATTTAAAAATGATGAAATCTCGAAAGGACCCTATTGAAAGGGTTCTTGATATTGGGTGCGGTTACGGATATTTTTTAAAGGCTTGTCTTGATGAGGGAATTCCTGAAGTATATGGAGTGGATATTTCTACCTCAGCGGTTGAGAAATCGAAAGGAATTGAAAGAGCAAAAGTCAAACAATTTGATTTCTCAAAAGAGAAGTCCCTTTTTGAATCTAACTTTTTTGATGCAGTCACTGCCTTTGATGTGATCGAACACGTAGAGGATGAAGAATTTTTTGTCCAGGAGGTTTATCGGGTTTTAAAGTTAGGAGGGATTTTCTTTTTCATTACTCCTAACGGGGATTCTTGGCCGAGGGATATCTATATGAAGTTGATCTATGGAAAGGATGATCCAACCCATATCAACGTTCAAGGATGGAGGCATTGGGAGGCCTTATTAATTAGGGGAGGGTTTAATGAAATAGAAATTAAGGGAAGCCTGATTCATGGCTTTCCTCCCTCAACTACATTGAGGGGGAGATTTAAAAAATTTTCAACCGTAAGACCTATATTACTTCCCATTCGCATTGGGTCAAGGATTTTAGATCGCCTTTTTATATTTGCCAAAAAATAACATGGTGTTGAGAGAACATTCTTCAAAGGTATTTTGGCTGTTGGTCCTCATTTTTTCTGGGGTGATTGTTATCAACGGAGTTACCACAGAGGTTTACCTCGGGGATGAATCACATCATTTTCGATTCGCACAGAGTATTTATCAAGAGGGGAGAAGGGTTCCGTTCGATCCCCTTTACGAATCAGGGGATCCCCCTGGATTCTTTAACAATGATCCTCCTCTCTGGCACTTAGGATTAGCTTTTCTTTGGAAGATCGCTGGGGGGACATATCAAGCCATTGCCCAAGTTTACCATGTTCTCTTTCTCATGCTTCTAATATGGATGACCTCCCTGGTGGCTAAAGAGATGATTGGCAAAGAAGGTGAAGTTCTTTCTGGGTTTATAATCGCCACAGTGCCAATGATAGTGAGTTTCAGCACTTTATTATATATGGATGTTCCATTAACCGCTCTTGTCATAATTAGTTTTTATCTAATTTTAAAAAAGAATTTTCTCGGAGCAGGGATTGCCTCGGGTTTAATGTATTTCACTAAACTCAACGCGGCCTTCTTTTTTCCTGGTTTTCTTTTTTTAATACTGTTGAAGAATCGGAAGAGGGTCTTATATTTTCTAAAAAATTTAACCCTTTTTGTTTTTCCTATACTCCTAATTCACTTAACAGATTTATATTGGAGAAGACATAACATTCCAACTAAATTGAATATAATTTCTTTAGACACGGTATCCCATCGTCTTTCTTTTGCTTTTATGGGAAGATGGAAGGAGTATCTTAATTCTTACTTAACAAACCCAATAGATATCATTAAATATTTTGGGATTGCCTTTCTTTTACTTTTGTTTATGCGTTTTATAAAATTAAGGAGGTGGGAACAAAGAGATAATACGCTATTAATCCCTGTAATAAGTTACCTTATTATATTTTTAGTTGTTTTTGGAATCAATACAGATATTCGGTATCTTATGCCCATCCTTCCTTTTTTAGTAGTATTCTCCATCCCCTCTTTCTTAACCTTGGGAAGAAAATGGCAAATTATTTTCGTTGTCCTATGTCTTATTCAGTTTATCAGTACCAATTACTATGTTCATGAAAAGAGAAAGATTCCCCAAGGAGTGAAAGAGGCATATTCATTTATAAAGACGAATTTACCAAAAGAAGCATTAATCCTTTATCCAGAGGAGAATCTTTTAATTTATGGGCAGAGAAGGATGGTCTGGAGTGCTTTTTCTATTGGAGGAAATTTATATTCTTTATTTTGGGAGACCGGTCTTGAAGAACTTAACAATCTTCTCAAGGCAAACAAAGTTGACCATATTCTAATTAAGAAGTCTCGAATCTTTGATGATAGTAAAGAAAAACACATTGGTGGTTACCCAAAATCTTTTGTGGAAAAGATTTCAAAATTAGAAGGGTGGATGAAGATTTTTGAGAACAACGAAATGGTTTTATGGAAGAAAGTTCAATCATGAAGATCGAGAAGATTTCTTTTGACAATTCTGAACTTATTAAATTTATTGAAGGAGATTCTTGTTTAATTTTTAACAAAGTTGAATGGTCTAATGTTTTAAGGGAGGGGTTTGATTCAGAGGTTGTTGCCTATTGCTTGGTTAATGGCCAAGAGATTATTACTGCCCTTCCTGGCATTGTTCTTGATTTCAAAATTATTAAGATGTTTTACTCTAATATTCCTTACGGAGGGTTTATTGGAGAGGCAAATAATATGACTACTTTTCTCCCCCTTTTAGAGAGGAGATTGAAGGCGGATAATATCCATTTTATCAGAATCGGCAAGAGTATCCAGACACAGTGTCCAGAATTAGAAGGTTACAAAAAAGAGATTGCCTATACCCATCTTTTAGACTTGGAAGGAATGACCGAGGATGCCCTTTGGGCAGGCTATAAGAAGAGAATCAGGAGAGATGTGAGAAAGGCTGAGAAGTGTGGTATTCGTATCCATGAAGGTAATCACCCTGAAGAAATAGATGTGTTGTTTAATCTTTACTTAGATACAATGAAAAGGAATAAGGCCTATAATACTTGGACAAGAAAGGCACTTTATGCTATTTCCCGATACCTTGTCCCTAAAGGAATGGCGAAAATTCTATTAGCAGAACTGAAAGATGAAATTATTGCTGGAGTTATTCTTCTTTTTTCAGGAGATACTACCTATTACTTTTTTGCTGCATCAAAGGAAAAGTATCTTCCCTTATGTCCAAATGACCTTCTTGTCCACCATGGAATTTGCTTGACAATTCGGGAGGGAAGAAGATTTTTTGACTTTATGTTGTCCCAGAAGGAAGACCTTTCCTTAATGGATTTTAAGGAGAAATGGGGTTCATGTAAATATCCCTTTTATTTTTATGAAAAATCCCTCAATCCCCATAGGACATGGGTATGGAGGAAAGCATGGTGGGCCATCAATACCCCCATGGGTGCTTGGATGTTAAGGTGGTGGAGAGGGAAATGAGAGATGATAGACGAGGGACGAGGGGTGAGGGACGAGAGACGAGATAAGAGAAAAGAGAGATGAGAGATGAAAAGAAAGGTCCTCTTAATCTTTTTAGTTATCTTAATTTTAACAGGTTTAGGTGGGGTGACCTTTAATGCATGGGTCCCATTCATTGCTTGCTTTTTAATTGTTAACGAGACCCCGGAGAAGTCAGATATCATTATCATTCCAAGCGGAACTGATGATGGGGATCGGATCAGATATGGGGTGAGTCTCTATCAAAAAGGTTATGCTCCAAAAATCCTTCTTTCAGGCTCCTCTTACCTTTGGGAGGAGACGAAGATCGATTTAATGAAGGTATATACCATGCAATTAGGAGTTCCAGAAAGCGCCATTTGGGTTGATCATAAGTCTGGGTCGACGGTTGGAAATGCTCGAACAGCCAGGGATATTGTGATTAAAAACCATTATCGTTCTGTCCTCATTGTGACCTCTCCTGCCCATAGTCGAAGAACAAAGATAGTTTTTAGAAAGATATTTCCACAAGAAATCCGTGTTATAGTGAGTAGCGCACCCTCTGGATTCTCAGTCAAACGCTGGTGGGAATTTCCAGCCATGAGAAGGGAAGTTTTTTATGAATATTTTGTCTTTTTGTATTATACAATATTTGGTTTCTAATAAATACTTCTATAAAAAGGTAATAAGAAAAAAGTAATAAGATTGTATAAAATTCTGGTTGCTATAAGAAGAGGATTAATTTCATGTTAGGAAAGATTGTTAAATTTATATATTTTGATGTTGGTTTTTTTCTACGATATTGGTTTTGGAAAATATTAATCCACTCAATGGGTGGAAGAATTGGAAAAAATGTTAAATTTTATGGAGGAATAAGGATTTTATCTAATTCTCCAAATGCTATAATAATTGGAGATGAAGTTCGTATTCTTAGAAATGTGACGATCAGCACAACCATTAATGGTAAAATTGAGATTGGCAATAAAACTCATATTGGGGAAGGCACGATTATATTTAGTGATATAGGTATTAAAATTGGAGAAAATGTTATTATTGGTCCTCAGAATATTATCGTTGATTTTGACCACATTTATGAGTCATTTGAAATCCCTATTAATCAGCAAGGGATTAAAAGGAAAGAAGTAAAAATTGAGGAAGATGTTTGGATTTCTTCACATTGCGTCATTACAAAAGGAGTAGAAATTAGGAAAGGATCTGTAATTGGAGCAGGATCAATTGTGAATAAGAGTATTCCTCCATATTCTATCGCAGTAGGCGCACCAATTCGAGTGATTAAAAAACGTGGAAAAAATTGAAAGGGTAAAATAGATTCTTTTTAAAAATGTGGATTTGTTTGGGTTTGGGAAATAATTGTGGAAATTACCTTTTTACTGATTACACAAAATTAAAACAATGAGATATTGTTTATGAAGAAGATTGGGTTTGTCTGTTCAAGTGGGGGGCATTTAACAGAAGCCTTAAACCTCATCGAAGCGTTTGAAGGACAGGATTTATTTTTAATCATTCATGATTTTCCAGTCCATAAAAATCTTCAATTAGGAGAATTTAAAAGAATTTATCGATTAAAAATAGTTTTGGGTTATTCATCTTGGCTTGGAGTTATTCTCACCTCCTTTTTAAATATATTTCAGTTATTTAAAATATTTAAGATTGAAATGCCGTCATTCCTCTTTTCTACAGGAGCGGAGATTGCCATTTTGGCATTTTATATTGGTAAATTATTTTTTGGAACGAAATTGATATTCTTGGAATCTTTAGCAAGGGTAAAGGATCTTTCTTTCACAGGAAAATTGGTTTATCCCATAACAGATTTATTTCTTGTGCAGTGGCCTGAACTTTTAAAAAAAGCAGGCCCCAAGGCAATCTATGGAGGGAAGTTAATTTGATCTTTGTTACAATAGGGTCAGCAGTTAGAGGGATAGAATTTATAAGGCTAATTAAAAAGATGGATGAAATTGCAGGCAAAATTACTGAGGAAGTAATTATGCAGATTGGAACAATAGATTATAAACCTAAAAATGCTCAATTTTTTAAGTACGCATCTTATCAGGAAAATCTTGAATATTTTAAGAAAGCTTCTTTAATTGTTGGGCATTGTGGAATTGGGACAGTTTTGAATGCTCTAAAATTTAAAAAGCCAATCATTGTTGTTCCTAGAAGAATTCAATATGGAGAACTTAATAAAGATGACCACCAGATAGAAATTGCACAAAAGTTAGATGGGAAAGAATTAATAGAAGTTGTCTATAATACAGAAAATCTTGAAATTGCAATAAAAAAAATGTTAGCAAGAGTAGGGATGGAAATTAAAGGGGAACCGAATTTTGAAAAAGATGAATTAGTTAAGATTATTAAAGAATTTGTAAAAAGTAATAAATAATTTTAATTTTAAAAAAATAATTTTCCAAAAAAAAATATTTAAATCATAAAATGAATGGTTGTAATTTTATTAATTAGGGCTTCACAAAATTCATTTAAATCTATGATAAAAAGTTTGGGACAAATGACCGAACGAAACGAATTTTATCTTGGTGGCCGGAGCGTTTGGCTGCCAGGGCTACCAGGAGCACGGTAATATGACCAATCGTACAATAATTTCGGATCGCATGGATTCCTGTTACCGGAGGTTCTTGCATGGCAATGGAGAGTAACCGGGAGAAAACTCTTTCTACAGAAGACCGTTTCTTGTGAAGTTCTTTGAATATTTCGCTTCCATAGTCGATACGTTCCCGGATGCTGGGGCTCAAACGAATCAAAACATTACATCCTTACTGGTTAATGAATTTTGGGTGTGAAGCAGGACAGAGGAGATAGTTTTGCCTCTCTTTTCCAAAATGGATGGGACAGCAGTATTGGAGATAGGTGATGCCTGTTCTTTTTACGGTCATTTTCCCTTTACGGTGTAAGGGCAGATCGGCTTGGCAGTAAACGTCATTCCCTCTGATGAGAGTATAAGGAGTATTCTGTTGGGTTCTGAGATTGCGAGGGATAATGGCTTGGGCTTTGAGATTTTCGATGATGAAGGAGAGGATTTTTTCGGAGTCATAATAGGCATCCCCGCTGACGATTTCGATCAGAAGAGAGAAAGTTTCTTTGGTTTTCTGGAGCATGGGGATGGCTGGATGGACTTCGCTGACATCAGCGGGGTGGGTGATTTCCCATAAAGGAAGTTCCTCTTCGGCATCAGCGACGATATGATTGCGGTAGCCCCAGAAGTAACGGATCTGTGTTTTGGAAGGTTGAGGGAAATGAATCAAGAGTCCTAAGCGAGCATCCGGATCTCCTTTGGGTATTTGGGTTTTATCAAAGCGGTTTTTGGAAACAGAGGTTTTGAAATTGTTCTCTCGGACCTTTACCACGATGGGGCAAGAATCCATCACGAGATGCTTTCCAGAGATGATTTTTTCATCGAGGGCTTGTTGGACCAGAAGCACACGGATATTTTCGAGAAGGGGATGAGGTGTTTCGTTCCGACAAAATCGGATCCGCCTCTGGCGGAGAAGAAACTCAGAAGACCTTTCGATCGAAGGAGGAGCCGTGTAAGGATCGAATCCTACAACTTGACTCATGATTGGATTGTTATGGAACTCGAAGGTGAGGTCTGAAAGCGTTTTCAGGCGACGCAAGGCTTTGTAGATGAAGGCTTTGAGCAACGCATCCCGTGAGAAAGGTGGGCGGTCTCTGTCTTTGGGATGGAGGGAAAGAGAAGGGAGGGGTTCAAAAAGAAAATCATACTTGACTCTGGGTGGAAGAGTTTCAAGCTGAAGGAGATCTAATTGTTTCATGGTGTCCTCCATTTTTGTGAAGGATGATAAAAATTCACAAAAAAGAGGATACCATATAGGGAGAGTTAGGAAGAGATTCTTCTGATAAAAAGAGGAGTTATCTATTAAAACAATGAAGGTTTCACGAAATGCATTCTTCCTAACCAGCCCTTTTTGAGGCCTCAGAAAGGGTCCGAAACTTGTTGAAAATGATAGATTGTGCCGTGTAACTATCTGAAATAATTGAGATTTCATAAGGTTTGGAAATATAAGATTTGTCTTCAAAAATCATTAATAATATCAATAACTTAGAATTTCATGAAGACCTGTTTATTAATTATTGGTTAAAAAAGAAGATTTATTATGGAATTAAATAGATTTTCTCGATATACTAAAGAGGATATTGATTTTTTAAAATGGAGAATTGAAGTCCCGTATGTAAATAAATTAAACCAAGATATATATGATTTAATTTTTCAAGATAAACCTGAAAACATTTTAGAAGTAGGATGTGGGGAAGCGATAACTTTATATTTTAAAAACCCATTAAATTATGTTGGAGTGGATAAATCATTGTCACGGTTACAAATTGCATCAATAAAAAATAAAAAATATAAATTCATTCAAGGGGATGGTATTTCTCTTCCTTTCAAATCTGAAAAATTTGACTTAGTTTTTTGTATGGGAACACTTCACCACTTATCAAAAAATTCATCATTTCTCATGATGGAAGAAATGTTAAGGGTTTGCAAAGAAGGAGGAATGGTTACAATTATTGAACCAAATGTATATAATCCAATTTCTTTATTGTTTGGCTTAATACGTGAACAAGAAAGAGGCATTTTGCATTGTAATCCTAATGTATTTTTAAAATATCTTAAGAAATTAGGCTTAGGTAACTTAGGGATTAAATTAGAATTTATTGGGACATGCTCATTGATATGTATTATAAGCTATTTATTTAAAAGAAGAAGTTTCATTAAATCATTATGGTTTCAGAAAATTTGGGGATGCACAGATTATATAGTTAATAAAATAATTCCTAAAAGATTATGGTCAAACATGATTATTGTTGTGAAAAAGCACCGTTGAAAGTAATGGTTTGTGTTAGTTTATTTTTTATTTTTTGAATTTAGGAAATTCACTATTATCAAAAGCTCTTTTTGTATTAAAAATATTTAATAGAGGAAGATAAAATATGAAAAAATCAGTAGATGTAAGTTTTGTTATAGTTACCTATAAGTCGGAGGAATACATTAAAAAATGTATCCAATCAATCAAGGAAGCGGCGAAAGGGTTAAGAATTGAAATAATAATAGTTGATAATGCTTCTAGTGATGATATCGTTGAAAATTTGCATACAAATTTCCCTGAAGTCATTGTAATTAAAAACACAAAAAATGAAGGTTTTGCTCGAGCTGTTAATAAAGGCGTAAATCTAGCAACTGGCCATTACCTCAATATTCTTAACCCAGATACCCAACTTTTTCCTGATACTATAAAAACTTTAATGAAATTTCTTGAAAGCCATCCTGAATGTTGTTTAGTAGGGGGTCAGACTATAGATGAAATGGGGAGAACCGTACCTTCGTGCAGATCATTACCACATATTGCCAACGTAATAAAATATCCAATTTTACTCTTTTTAAAATACAAAGGGTTGAATAAACCAAGACGGTATCTTTTAGATATATGGAAACAAAGAGAAACCATTGATGTAACTAAATATAATGGGTATATTACTGGGGCATGTATTCTTATAAGGCTAGATTTCTTTAAAAAAATGGGGATGTTTGATGAACGGTTTTTTTTATGTGCTGAAGATGCTGACTTTGGATTACGCCTCAAAAAGAAAGGGTTTAAAGCTTATTTTGTTTCAGAAGCCTTATTAATTCATCAAGGTGGTAGAAGTGTTTCAAAAAATCCCAAAAGTCGGTTTTATACCATCGATGCTTATTTACAATATATAAATAAAAATTTTACTTTTATCCACGGACTGGTATACAAAATCTGTTTTTTTTTACAAATCGTAACTTTAACACTAATGGCATTTTTAAGAATGCAAAGTAATGAAATAAAAATCCTATTAAAGGGTTTGACACTATTTTTCCACTTTAAAATTAGGGAAAAACCTCTGATTATAGGAAATCATTGAATGGGAAAAAATATGAAGTGGATAAATTGTGACCTATGCGAAAGTGGAAACTATAACATACTTTATATTACAAAGGATCGCTATTTCCCTGATAAAAATGGAGAATTTCAATTAGTTAAATGTTTGAATTGTGGATTAATTTATCTAAACCCACAACCAGAACCAAAAGATTTAGAAAATCATTATCCAACAGAAAATTATTATGCTTATAAATGTGAAAAGGAGGGTAGAGGTATTATAAACAACAATAAATTAGATAAGTGGAGGTATTTAAGGTTTGCCATAATAAATCCTGTAAGTAAGATTATCCATTCATTAAGGAGTGAAATTGAAAATGAATTGGCTTATTTAGGTCCAATCCATTCTGGTATGAGAGTGCTTGATGTAGGATGCGGAATAGGGGATAAGCTTTTATTTTATAAAGAAAGAGGGGCTAACACATTTGGCGTAGAAATTAATTATAAGGCGTGTGAGGAAGGTAGAAAAAGAGGTCATAATATGTTTTGTGGAGAACTTTTTGAAGCAAAATTCAAAGATGAATATTTTGATATTATTCTTTTCCATCAATCTTTGGAACATATGTTTTCACCTCATAATATTCTTAAAGAATCTCACAGGATATTAAAACGAGGTGGAAAAATTTGGATTTCAGTTCCTAACCATGATAGTTTTCAAGCAAGAATTTTTAGAAAATGGTTTTATGCTATTGAATCCCCTCGACATTTATTTGGATTTAATAAAAAAACTATTACACGTCTTCTTCAAAAAGTAGGATTTAATATTGAGCACATTTATACATATTCTCTTCCAGGAGGGCCTAGTTTTAGTTTGGAATATTGGCTTAACGATCATTTCAAAAGGTCAAAACCTTTTTCCTATGGAGAGATAAGGGTTAAGTGGTGGTATATTTTAGCGGAAGCAATATATTTTCTACCAAGATTAATAATTAATTTTTTTAATTTAGGTGAAATATTAGTAATTTATGGATATAAACTTTAATATTTAAATAAAGAAATTTTGTATCTAACAAGTGAAAACAATGGTAAGATTTCATAGTGTAAGAGAAAATCTTTAGTAATTTTGGCAGATCATATTAGTTTTTGAATTAAAGTTATAAGGATGAGTTTCTTTTTACCCTTTTCGACAAAAACACTTATAATTTAATGTAAAGTATTCCCCTTTAAAAATAATATCCATATAATAAAGTACCAAAGGTATCAATATACTTCCAAAGAGTGCAATTAAAAATTGTAATGGAGCTAATAAAACCTTCTTAATAAGAGTCCGTTCTTTAGGGAATAAAACACGATGCATATGTTGAATACAACTTGATAAATATAAGAAATATCCTCCTTGAGGTTGAATGAATTCTATATCGAAACCAGATTTTCGTAAGAGGTATTCTAATCCGAAATAGGTAAAACGAAAGAAATCATAAGGAGACTGATGAATTGGCCACCCTAATGGAGCGGTCAGATACAGCCGTCCATTTATTTTTAATACACGGTAAAGTTCATTTAAAAGGACTATCGGTTCATTTACATGCTCAAGTGTTTGAGTACAAATAACAGCATCCACTGAACTATTTTTGAGGGGAAGAGATAGTATATCTCCAATTATTGAAAGACGCTTGTAGTTCCATTTAGGCTCACCCTTTGCAAAGTCAATAGAGATATAAGAACAATGGGAAAATAAATAAGCATATTTACATTCTCCAGCCCCAGCATCAAGTATTATTGATCCTGGATATATTCCTTTTGCTGCTTCAATAATAAAGTCGTCAATTAAGAATGGCACTGGATTAATTCTTTGACCTAACCATTTTGGTAACCAAACCATGTGACTTTCTCACTTTCTTTTTTTAAAAAATTTGTAATTAAATTAATTATAATCATATCCAGAACTTAATTAATCCTCTTTTTAAAAATAAGATTAAGTAAATTAACTCCAATTAAATTAATTTATAATATAATTGTAATGGAACCTCAAGTCAATATACACGCATTGAATCATGTAAAATGTAACCATGAGGGAGCTTAATAAATCATGAAAAATGTAACCCAGATCCTACAGGAGGTTGGGTTACATGGAAAGGATGGACATGAGCTCCCGAAAACAATATCTCAAGGTATTGATGAACCAGTATCTGAAAGCCGATCGCAGAGGCAGGGGGTTGATTTTGGACGAATATTGTAAGAACACAGGGCAGAATAGAAAATATGCCATCCGTAAGATCAACAACCTGCTCTTTAAGGAACAAGCTCCACGGAAAAAACGCAAGGCCTATTATGGAGCAGAGGTGCGTCGGGCTCTGCTCTGGCTCTGGAAGCTGTTTGATTACCCCTGCGGGCAACGCCTGGTCTCTCTGCTTCGCACTGAATTGGATCGGCTCCTCAGGCAAGGACACCTCCAGGGAGTCTCCCAGAAGACAACTGCCAAACTCAAGCACATCAGTTCGGCTACCATCGATCGGCTCCTCCGAGGCGATCGGGTGAAATGGCGTTATCACCGCAGCCTCTATCCCAAAAAGAGCCCTCTCATCTACAAAGCCATCCCCTTGAAGCTCACGGACTGGGACACCACTCGGGTAGGTTTCATTGAAATGGATCTGGTCTTTCACTGCGGCTCCTCCGCCGAAGGAGATCATATCCACACCCTCTCGACCACCGAAATCGCCTCCGGCTGGTGGGAAGCCGAGGCAGTCATGGGAAGAAGTCAAATCCGAGTCTTTGAAGCCCTTCAAAACATTCGGAAACGAAGCCCCTTCACCTGGATCGGAATCGATTCAGACAATGACAGCGCTTTCCTTAATGCCCATTTGCTTAAATATACTCAACAAGAGGGCCTCCAATTCACCCGATCCCGCCCCATGCGAAAAAACGACAACGCCTATATCGAACAGAAAAACTACACCCATGTCCGAAGACCCCTGGGTTATCTTCGCTACGATACTGAGGAAGAACTCCAAATCATTAACGACCTTTATCGAAAAGAATTACGTCTTTTCAAAAACTTCTTCCAACCCGTGATGAAACTTAAGAAAAAAGAACGAATCAACGGCCGTCTCCAGCGAAGCTATGAACAAGCTAAAACACCATATCAGAGACTTTTGGACTCAGGACAACTGTCCCCCTCACAAAAAGAGGCGCTCCAAAAACTCTATCTTCAACTCGATCCAGTTAAAATTAAGAAAGCCCTCGATGATAAACTCGACAGACTTTATTCAGTTTACAGAAAGAAACACAAAAAAACAATCACTGTAAACCCTTACAAAAAGCAAGTTCCTTCGGTTACCTTTTTCATGATTCAACAGGAACCATTTCGGTTACCTGGTTAAATGATTTGACACGGGGATTTGG
>FWPV01004424.1_pt1 | contig 28781 bp, 24 predicted proteins | sample 2228371 | NCBI WGS metagenome assembly FWPV01 (sample SAMEA103939776, study PRJEB20133) | metagenome | reverse complement strand
AATTTCTTCGTCAAACCGAATTTCTTCGACCGCAGCATTTCCGGCGGAAACTACAACTACATCTGGACCACGGAGACGTACTCGCCGAAATCGGCGCACACGCTAAAGATCGACCACAATTTCACCTCCTCGGACATTCTCTTCGTGACCTTCGCGGCGTACTCCGAAAAGAACGAGGGCTTCACCAACATGCCGGGCTGGCAGGAAACCTGGCCACAGTATTTCCGGGTGTTCAAAGCCGGCAATAAGGGAATCGCTTCGCGCTACACGAAAGTCCTCTCTCCGGCGGTCAGCAACGAATTCCACTTCGGATGGTTCACCAATCCGGAGACCATGAAAAGTCCCGAGGAGGAGTTGAAGCGCAACAGCCGTGAAGCCGTAGGGTTCCTGGCTGGGCAGTTCTATCCACAGAACAACAAGCTGAATCTCATCCCGAACGCCACCTTCGGAGGCGTGCCCGGAGCGGCGCAGTTGAACATCAATGGCCGGTTTCCGATCGACGATCCTTATCACTCGTTCACATGGACCGATAAGCTTTCGCTAGTCCGGGGAACGCACTCGCTGAAGTTCGGTTTCCTCTATTACCGGTACTGGTTGGGGCGGGGACCGAACGCGACGCAGTTCGGGGCGTTCAACTTCAACCGTAACGTAAACAACCCGCTCGACACGCAGTGGGCATACGCCAACGCTGCGTTGGGGGTATTCAACACTTACACGGAATCCTCTGCGATTCCTTACCTCAACGCCCGCAGCAGCCGGATCGAGTGGTTCGCGCAGGACAACTGGCGGGTGACAAAACGCTTCACGCTTGATTACGGGATGCGGTTCTCCCGCTATGTCCCGATCCATGACCGCGACAACCGCGTCTCGGCGTTCTTCATGGATCGCTGGGATCCGGCCAAAGCGCCCGCGCTGATCGCCCCCGGACGGAGCGGAAACCAGCGCGTCGGAGTGCATCCCGTAACCGGCCAAATCTACCCCGAGGCGCTGATCGGCGCTCTGGCGCCGGGAGTCGGTGTTCCGTCGAACGGAATCGTGCTCGGCGGAACGGACCCGAAGCTGCCGAAATACCTGCTGAAAAATCGCGGCTGGCATTTCGGTCCCCGGATCGGGTTTGCTTTCGACCCGTTCGGCACCGGCAAGACCTCGATCCGCGGCGGATTTGGCATGTTCTATGAACAAGTGGCGCAAAATCAGTGGTCAGGACTGGTGAATCAGCCGCCGCTGGTGGAAACGCCAACCGTGTACTACGGCCGTATCGCCACCCTGTTGTCTTCCTCGGGCTTTCTGTTCCCCACGAACGTGACATCGGTAGACCCCGAAGGTCACGTGCCCACGATGATGAACTGGAGCCTGTCGATTCAACGCAACGTGGGGTTCGGGACGGTGGTCGACGTGGGATATGTCGGCTCCGGGGGAAGGCACCTGCTCTGGAGCCGGCAGCTCAATGCCATTCCCTTCGGCACGAACTTCTTGCCATCGTCCATTGATCCGACCACGAACCGCCCATACGCAGCCGCGTTCTTGAGACCGGTCAAAGGCGTGAACGACATCCGGCTGCTTGAGCATTCTTCGACCTCGAACTACCACTCGCTTCAGGTCTCGGCGAACCGGAGGTTCCAGAGAGGGCTGCAATTCGGCGCCGCCTGGACCTGGTCGAAGACCATGAATTACGGCGATGAAGACGGCAACGGGGTCAGCCCGTTTATTCCGATCAGGGTCTGGAATTACGGCTTGGCAAGCTACGACCGGACCCATTCGGTGAAGCTGAATTGGATCTACGACATCCCGGCGCCTAAACTGGAGAACCCGGCTGCGCGCGCGGCTATACGCGGCTGGCAGCTCTCTGGCATTGCGACGTTTCAAAGCGGCGCGCCCCTTTCGGCGGGCTTCAGCACGGTAACAGCTATCGACATCACCGGTTCGCCTACCGAGGGCGCGCGGATTCAAATCACCGGCAACCCGGTTCTGCCGAAGAGTGAGCGCACGTTCAACCGGTTCTTCCGGACCGAAGTTTACAAGCTCCCTGCGGTCGGAACTTATGGGAATGCCGCCCGGACCCAATTCCGCGGACCCGGCATCAACAACTGGGATATCTCCCTGCTCAAAAACTTCCCTCTGCGGGAGCAGATGCGCTTGCAGTTCCGCGCCGAGGCGTACAACGCTTTCAATCACACGCAGTTTAGCGGCGTCAATACAGGCGCGAGATTCGACGCGCAGGGGAATCAGGTTAATGCGCTCTTCGGGCAGATGAGCGCCGCCCGGAGTCCCCGGCTGATGCAGTTCGCTCTCCGGTTCATGTTTTAAAGGCGCCGGCTTACGACCCTAACTTGCGCTTGCGGATTTCGTCCACCGTCACGGCGAGGATGATCACCGCGCCGATGATGGCTTGCTGTAAATAGGGGCTGATGCCCAGCAGGTCGCTGCCGTTAGACAGCAGCCCCATGATAAAAGCCCCGATCAGCGTGCCGACGACGCCGCCTTCGCCGCCGCGGAGGCTGCCGCCGCCGATCACCACCGCGGCGATGGCTTGCAGTTCATACCCCTGACCCGCGGTGGGCTGCCCGGTCATCAGGCGCGACGCCTCGATCATGCCCGCCAAACCCGTCAGCATGCCGCCGATCGCGTACACGGCGGTGATATGAAACGCCACCGGAATACCGGCATAAAACGCCGCCGCTTCGTTGCTGCCGATGGCGAAGGCATACCTTCCTAGTTTGGTCCGCTCCAGGATTACATGCATGAGCACCGCGCACACCAGCAGCACCCAGAGCACGAAGGGCACTCCGAGCAGCGTGCCTTCGCCCAAATACGAGAACCGTTGGGGAATCTGGTGCACCGGCAGCCCGTTAGAAATGATCAACGTAATCCCGCGCACGATCCCAAGCGCGCCCAGGGTGACGATGAACGGGTTGATTCGCAGGCGGGTGATCAGAAGGCCGTTGAAAAGCCCCCAAAATCCGCCGGATAGAATTCCGATCAGAACCGCCAGCGGGATCGCCACGCCGCGCTCCATCGCCATGCAGCCCATCAGACCGCCGAACGCCAGAATGGCGCCTACCGAAAGATCGATGCCTCCCGAGACGATGATCAGCGTCATGCCGAGCGCCATGATATTGATCACCGCGGTTTGCCGGATCACGCTCGACAGGTTCGTTCCGGTCAAAAAGTGCGGCGAGGCGAGCGAAAGCCCAAGGAACAAGACAATCAACGTCAAAAACGGCAGCAGGCGTTGGATCATGCGCGGGGATCCCCCTGCGCCGGTGCGTTTTCGAGAGTGGCCAGTCTCATGATCTCTTCCTGCGAGGCGCCGGCGCTGAGTTCGCCCGTGATTCGCCCTTGACGCATGACCAGAATCCGGTCGGCAGCCTGAACCAGTTCCGGCAGCTCGGAACTCACCATCAAGATACCTGCCCCGCTGCGGGCCAGTTCGTCCATCATCTGAAAGACCTCGCTCTTTGCTCCCACGTCGATGCCGCGCGTCGGCTCGTCGAAAAGGAATACCCGCGCCTCGCGCGCCAGCCACTTGGCGATAGCCACTTTCTGTTGATTGCCGCCGCTCAGCCGTCCTGCAATCTGCCGCGGGCTTTCGGCGCGGATGCGCAGCTTGTCGATAAAGGACGCCGCCATCTCCCGCTCCGCCGCCGGCCGGAGGAAACTCCACCGGCACACCGCCTCCAGGTTCGCCATGGTGATGTTGTAAGCCACCGGAAGCCCGGTCGCCAGGCCCATTCGCTGCCGGTCTTCAGGAATGAGAGCGATGCCCGCCGCCACGGCTTCCCGGGGCGAGCGGATCGCCACCGGCTTGCCCTCCACCAATATCTCGCCGCGATCGGCGGGCTCGACGCCGAAAATGGCGCGGCACAGTTCCGTGCGTCCGGCGCCCACCAAACCCGCAAGCCCCACGATTTCTCCCGCCCGGACCGTAAAGCTTACGTCCCTGAAAACCTGCTTCCGGCTCAATCCGCGAACTTCCAGCTTCACCGGACCAGGCGGGCGGCGCTCGCGGTGATAAATGGAGGAAATCTCGCGCCCCACCATGTGGCGTATGATCTCCGCCGTGCTCAGTTCGGCGAGCGGCGACGTGTGCACGGTCTCCCCATCCCTCAGAATGGTGACCCGGTCGCCCACCGCGCGGAGCTCCTCCAACCGGTGAGTGATGTAGATGACCGCCATGCCCCGGCGGCGCAGACCATCGACGATGCGGAACACCTCGCGCGTTTCGGCTTCCGATAGCGAAGACGTCGGCTCGTCGAAAATGAGGAGGCTCGAGCCGCTCTCGATGGCACGGCAGATCTCCACCAGTTGCTTCCCTGCCGGGCTGAGCCGTTCGACCCGCCACTCCGCGCGCAAGGGAAAATGATGCTCTTCGATGAGCCGGGCGGCGCGCTCCAGCATCCGCCGCCGGCGCACCAGACCGAGGGGTCCGGTCTCCTCGCGCCCTAAAAAAATGTTTTCGGCTACCGATAAGTGGGGCGCCAGCAGCGATTCCTGATGCACCATGGCGATGCCTTGCCGCGCGGCGTCCGCCGGGCGCCGGAATTCAGCCGGACTCCCCCGCCAAAGCATTCGCCCGCCGTCAGGCAGGATCATCCCGGCGACGATCTTCATCATGGTGGACTTGCCGGCGCCGTTCTCTCCCAGCAGCAGATGGACCTCTCCGGCTTCCACCGCCAGGTCGCCTTTCTTCAGCGCCGTGACTCCGCCAAACCGCTTCTGGAGATTTTCTAGCTTGAGCAGCATCAGAAGCTGTTCAGTTTACTATGAACGCTACTCCGGCGGAGGTTCCTCAATATCTTCGAGCAGGTTCTCAAACCGGGTGAACTCGCTGAGAAACGCCAGTTTGATGCGCCCGGTGGGACCATTACGCTGCTTGGCGATGATAATCTCAGCGATGCCGCGCAAGTCCTCGCGGTTCGGCTTGTAGACTTCCTCGCGGAAGATAAACAGCACCGTGTCGGCGTCCTGCTCGATCGAACCTGACTCCCGCAGGTCGCTCAACTGAGGACGGTGGTCGCCTTGGCGCGTCTCCGTGGCGCGGCTGAGCTGCGACAAGACGAGAAACGGCACATCGAGGTCTTTCGAAAGCAATTTCAATCCGCGCGACAGCGAACTCACCTCCGCCGTGCGGTTGTCAAACTTGCCGCGCCCCTGCATCAGTTGGAGATAGTCCACGATCACCAACCCCAGCCCGTGCTCGGCGCGTAGGCGGCGGAGCTTGGAATGGATATCCATCAGGTTGACGCCCGGGGAGTCGTCGATAAACAACGGCGCTTCGGAAAGCTCGGACGCCGCCACCTGCAAGCGCCGCCTCTCGTCTTGGTTGAGATATCCCATGCGGTACTTTTGCTGATCCACGTGCGCCAGCGAGCACAGCATGCGCGTCAAGAGGGACTCCTTGGACATTTCGAGCGAGAACACCGCCACCGTGCGCGGCGACGCCCCCAGAGCGACGTGCTGAGCGATGTTGAGCGCCAGCGCCGTCTTGCCCATCGCCGGGCGGGCGGCGAGAATGATGAGCTCCCCGCCCCGGAAGCCGCCCGTCTTCTCGTCCAGCTTGAGGTATCCGGTGCCCACGCCCTTGATCCGTTTGCTCGGGTCGAGGAACGCCGTCAAGCCCCCCTGATAGTTCTCGATGATCTGTCCGGGGCGCTCCAGCGCCTGAGGCTTGACGCTGCTCAAACCCAGGAAGCTTTCCTCGGCGCTCGCCAGGATCTCTTCCGGGCTCTCTTCGGCGATCATGCTGCGGTGGATGATCTTCTCCGAGATCATGATGATCTTGCGCAGCAGGGATTTCTCCTTGACGATCCGGATGTAAGCGTCAAGGTTGGAAATCTGCGGCAGCCCGTCGTCGAGCGAGGCGAGATAGCTTACCCCGTCCACGGATTCGAGTTCCCCACGCCGGGCAAGCTCATTGGCTACCGTGTACCGGTCGATCGCTTCTCCGCGCTCGTACAGCTCGCCCATCCGGCGGAAGATGCGGCGGTGCTTTTCCAGACTGAAATCCTCGGGCTCCAGGATTCCGGCGACCTGTAGATAGGCGGCATCCTGAATCATGATCGAGCCGAGCACCAGACGCTCGGCATCCAGATTCACGGGCAAGCCCTTTTCGACGGCGACATCGGGAGAAGCCATAGGGGAAATCCTACCTTACCCGGTTTGCCCGGGCATGTAAACACAATTTTAAGCGATGTGATTTGCAAGACTTAGGCTGTGCAAAGCAGGGCGCGAGTCCCGGGCCATTTTCCACAACCGGGCAGGATATGTAAGTCTCTTGAATTGAGTTAATTAGGCGGAAGCGTTGACAGCTTTTGCACAGCTTTCCACACTCCTTCCACCGGATAGCAGCCCGCCGCTCAATCCAAGCGGCTGTGGGCGATGAGCGACAGGAATTCGTCCCGCGTCTCCTTCCGGTCGCGGAACCCGCCGAGCATGGCGCTGGTGATGGCTCCCGAGTGCTGCTTTTCCACCCCTCGCATCATCATGCAAAAATGCCGCGCTTCGCACACCACTCCCACGCCGCGCGGGTTGAGGACATTTTGCAGACACTCCGCAATCTCCTGCGTCAGCCGCTCCTGCACTTGGAGGCGGCGGGCGAACATATCCACAATGCGCGGAATCTTGCTCAAGCCGATGACTTTGTCGCGCGGGATGTAAGCCACGTGGATTTTGCCGAAGAAAGGCAGGATGTGGTGCTCGCACAGGCTGAAAAACTCGATGTCCTTCACGATCACCATCTCGTCGTACTTCACGCTGAACAGCGCGCCGTTGATGATCTTCTCCAGGTTCATCGAATAGCCGGAGGTAAGGAAGCGCAAGGCTTTATCGGCGCGATCCGGAGTGCGCACCAAGCCTTCGCGTGAAGGATCCTCGCCTAGCCGTCTAAGGATCTCCCTCATCAAACCGCTGATCGACTCTTCCTCCTTCTTCGGAGACATCACTTTCACAATAGCTTTGTTCGTTTTCATCGGCATTGCAATTCGAATTTGTTGTTGCCAGTCTCTTCCAAATTCACGCGGTCCAATCGCGGCGAGCCTTTGGGAAAAGCTTCCGGCCAGATCCGCAGCAGGCGGTCCCGGATGGCCACGGCCAGGCATTCGGTGGTCGGCGGCGTCTTGCCGCCGGCGAACTCTTCCGCCTCTTCGTTGAGATTCCGGAGATCGAAAGCCCGGACTATTATATTTTCCACCACCCGGTCGAGCTTGCGCGGATCGACTACCAACCCGGTGGCGGGGTCCGGATCTCCCGTTACGCTGACATACAGCACGTAATTGTGCCCGTGCCCGAAGGGGTTATTGCACTTGCCGTAAAGGCGGCGGTTCTGCTCGTCCGTCAGCGCCGGCTGATGCAGACGGTGCGACGCCGCGAAGGCGTAACGGCGGGTGACGCGAATCACAGCCTCTCTCCGAAGTACTCCACGAAGTGATTCTCCGTCTCAAACAGCCGCACGGAATGGAGTCGCGAGGAAGCCGTGTTCAGGTGCGGCGCGAGCCGCTTCCAAATCTCCATGGCGATGTTTTCCGCCGTCGGAATGACCTTGTCGAATGGCGGAACCTCATAGTTGAGGAACCGGTGGTCCATGGGCTCCACCACCTCGCGATTCAAGACTTCTTTGAGCTGTTTCAAATCGAAGACCATCCCGGTGACCGGATCGGGATCCCCGTCGAGCGTCACTTCGAGCACGAAGTTATGGCCATGCCCGCGGGGATTGGCTGCGTCGCCGAACAAGCGTTCGTTCTCGGCGTCGCTCAGTTCCGGATTCCGGCAAACGTGCGAAGCCGCAAACTCGACTTTTCGCGTAATCAACATTCCAGATAGTATGGATGCCGCGGCGGCGGGACGCGATACTCTAAAATTATAAGATCCGGACAAACATGAAGTTAGATCGAGTCCTGCAACTCCTGATTGTCGCCTCGCTGGGCATGCTGGTGGGCGTGGTGGCTACTTCCATCGAAGAACGTGTGGTCGTCGCCGGCGACAAGGCGCCCAATTTCAGCGTCACCACCGACGCCGGACGCAAGATCACGCGGTCCGACTTCGGAGGCAAGGTTCTGGTGTTGAATTTCTGGGCCACTTGGTGTCCGCCCTGCGTGGACGAGATCCCGTCCCTCGAAGAGTTCCACAGGCAGTTGTCCGGCGCCGGCGTCGTTGTGCTGGCGGTAAGCGTGGACCGCAACGGCGACCAATACTCCCGGTTCCTTCAGCGTGCCGGAATCACGTTTCAGACCGCGCGGGACCCGGACGCGGTCATCAGCTCCCGGTATGGAACTTTCAAATATCCGGAGAGCTATGTCATCGACCGGAACGGCAAGGTGGTGCAAAAGATCATCGGCGCCACCAACTGGACAGATCCCCGAATGATAAACTACATCCGGTCCCTGCTCTAAGGTGGGCATGATCCCGCGCGAGGCAAAGAAACGGCTCGTGGAACGGCTCGGCGCCGGCGCCGTTCTCGACGCGCCGGAAGATCTTCTGCTTTACGAATACGACGGCGGAGTGGACAAAGCGCGCCCGGACGTGGTGGTGTTTCCCTCCAGCGCGGAGGACGTCGCCGAAATCGTGCGCGTGGCGCGGGACTTCCGCCTCCCGGTGGTCGGTCGCGGCGCGGGAACAGGCTTGAGCGGAGGCTGCATACCCCGCTATGGCGGCATCATGGTGGCGTTCGCCCGCATGAACCGCATCCTGGAAATCGACTTGGCGAACGAGCGCATGGTGGTGGAGCCGGGCGTCGTCAACTTGGATATGACCCTTGCCGTACAGGGGCAGAAATTCTTCTTCGCGCCCGACCCTTCCAGCCAGCGGGCGTGCACCATCGGAGGCAATGTCGCCGAGAACGCCGGCGGTCCCCATACGCTGGCTTATGGCGTAACGACGAACCACGTGTTGGGGCTCGAAGCCGTGCTTCCCGACGGCAGCATTGTCACCGTGGGCGGCAAAGAGCAGGATCTGCCCGGATTGGACCTCACCGGGCTGCTGACCGGATCGGAAGGGACGATGGCGTTGATCACCAAGGTGATCGTGCGCCTCATGCGCGCACCGGAGGCGGTGAAAACTTCACTGGCCATCTTCAACTCCTCCGAAGACGCCGGCAACGCCGTTACCGAGCTCACGGCGCGGGGACTGACGCCGGTGGCGGTGGAGATGCTCGACGGCGTCATGCTGCGCATGGTCGAGGAAGCCACGCACGCCGGCTATCCGATGGATGCGCAAGCCGTGCTGCTTATCGAACTCGAGGGGCTGCGGGAGGCGGTGGAGCGGCAGCTCGAAGCCGTGCGGGATGCCTGCCAGGCTTGCCACGCGCGCGAATTCCGTGTCGCCCAGAGCGCCGAGGAGCGCGAACTTCTCTGGAAGGGGCGCAAGAACGCCTTCGGCGCCATCGGACGCGTGAGCCCGTCTTATCTGGTGCAGGATGGAGTGGTTCCCCGCAGCCGCATCGCCGCAACCCTGCGCTATATCGCCGGGGTCAGCGAAAAGTATGGTTTGGTGATCAGCAACATCTTTCACGCCGGCGACGGCAACATGCATCCGATCATCCTCTTCGACATGCGCAAACCCGGGGAGCTTGAGAAGGCGCAGCGTGCGGGCGAGGACATTCTGCGCTACTGTATCTCGGTAGGCGGCTCCATCACCGGCGAGCATGGCGTGGGGATGGAGAAAGCGGAATTGATGGAAGAGCAATTCAGTTCGGATTCGCTCGCCGCCATCGCCGGCCTAAAAAAGCTCTTCGACCCGGACTGCCGCTTTAATCCCGGCAAGCTCCTGCCCACCGGGCGCGGCTGCGTCGAGGTCACGCAACGCCTTTAACCCAATTTGAATTCGATGGTGTGGTCAAACGGCGTGATGCCGGTGAGATAGACGCTCTTCCCAGGCAGTTTCGGCTCAGCACCGCGCACCTCGATGTAGGAATGCGCAGCGGCGCCGGGACCGAAGCGGATGCTGTTCGAACCGGTTCTGTATTCTCCCCAACCCTCGCGGAGCAGGAACGAGTCCGCCTTGCCGCGAACCGGCTCGCAGCCTGAGAGTTTCCCGCCCTCGCGAAAGCTGATTTCGATAGCCATCGGGATGTTAGCCGCGCCGTGACATCGAACCTGCACTCGGAAGCCGCCCGCAGTCTCGGTGATGCCCGCGGATTGAGCGACGCGACACACTTCCGATTGCCGCCGGGCGGAGCGCGTGGCGCCCCAGTCGCCCGCCGCCACACGGCGGGGAGGGTCCAAGGGTTGATAGTACGGTCCTTCGAGGGCTTGCGTGAGGATGTAGGCGGCGTCCCTACGCTCGCTCTTCTGAGGAATGAACTGTCCCTTGCCGAAAAAGGCGCTCGCGAAGCGGACGGCGTTGATCACGGCATCGCCGCGCCGTAAGGTCAAAAAGTGGCTGCTTCCGTTGAGCGTAAGGGTGGCGCTCGTTAAGCCGCGACGGATTCGCACGACCCCGAGCGACGGAAAGTGCTTCTCGTAATTTTCAGGCAGCGGCTTTGAAGACGGGAGCGGCGCGCTCAGTTCAGGGAATTCCATCAAGTCCCCGAGCGATGCATGGCCGGGCGCAAACTCCCGGGCGAGCGTTGCGAACCGGCCATCTTGGTCCTTTACCGCCATATAAGCCAGCGCCAGCCAGTAGCCGCCCGCCGTCCCCCGGGCGTTCAGGTCCTGCCGGCGCGAGATTTCGGTGACCACCTCATGCCCGGGATGGAGAAGAAAAAGCAACGATTCGAGGTTGCGCCGCACTGGGTCCAGCAGTTCCGGACGCCACAGCTTCGAAGCCATGTGGATGAATGACCGGTTGCAGACCATGTTGTAGACAAGCGTGCTGCGCTCGGTGTACTGGCCGTCCCCGTCGATATCGATGCCTTCGGCGAGCCACTGATCGATCCGTTTCACGTACCGGGCGTCCGGCCAGAGGGCGTGGATCTGCGCGAGCGCCGAACAGACCACCCAGCGGTGGTTCGGAGTATGAACGCCCCCGCGCGTGAGCCCGTCGCCCGCCTTCTTCAAAAACGCTTCAGCCATCGAGGTGATGTCCGGGCGTCCGTAACGGCGGGCGATGAGCGCGGCTTGCGCCACGTTCCAAACCACAAAGCCGGTATCGGGCGGCGAATTGAAATTGGTCGTGATGAGGTCCAGAAAGCCGTCCGGCGATTGCGCCTTCTCCAAAAACTGCATGGCGAGGCGCATTCGCTCGAGAAGCTCCGCCCGCCCGTGATGCCTCGAAGCGGGATGCAGATAAGCCGCCGCCAAGGCGTGATAAATCCCACCTGCCGAGCCGGGATGGTGCAAGCCGTGATCATCCGCCATGTTTCCGCGCCAGGGACTTTCAGGGTCTACGATTTGACGCCTCAACAACGCATCAACGTGCCTGTCGTGCCTCTCCATAAGCGCGGATTCTACTCTGGGGACCGCCAACGCCGCGGCTGCCGCCAGTGCGTCCCGGCGCGTCAACTCGAAAGTCATCAGAAGCTATAATTGCACATGTCATGAAAAAGTTAGCGTGCTTGTTCTTTGCCCTGTGGCCGCTCGTTGCGGCGCAACCTGCTGCGCCCCCCGCCGGGGTAGACGCCCAGAAGCTGGCGCAAATTCCTGTGCGCATGAAGGAGTTCGTGGATCGCGGGCAGCTATCGGGGGTGGTCACGCTGGTGGCGCGCCGTGGCGTCGTGGTGGCGCACGACGCTGTGGGCTGGCAGAACATCGAAGAGAAGAAGCCCATGCGGAAGGACACGATCTTCCAGATCATGTCCATGACGAAACCGGTTACCGGAGCGGCCATCATGATTCTGGCCGAAGAGGGGCGGCTGCGGCTCGTGGACCCGGTGGAGAAGCACCTGCCCGAATTCCGGGGGCAGATGCTGGAAGTGACTGACGCCTCCGGAGCGAAGACGCTGAAGAAGCCTTCGCGCGTCATTACGATTGCCGACCTGATGACGCACACCTCGGGGATGCAGACGAACCCCTCCGGCGAGTGGAAGGACCTGTATCAAAAGATGAACCGCACGCTCGCCGAAGCCGTCCCGGTCTTCGCGAAATACCCGCTGGTGTTCGAGCCGGGGTCGAAGTGGCAGTACAGCAACATGGGCATCGCGACCTTGGGGCGGATTGTGGAGGTGGTTTCAGGGCAGCCGTTCGAGAAGTTCATCGAGCAGCGCATCTTCATCCCGTTAGGCATGAAAGACAGTTTCATCTTCCCGCCGCCGGAGAAGGTGGGGCGCATCGCGATTGTCTACCGCTCCGCCGGCGGCAAGTTGGAGCGCGCGGGTGCGGACATTCTCGGAGGTCCGTCATGGGAGTTTCGCAAAGGAGCGGTGTACTCGGGACCGGAATTCGCCCTTTATTCGACGGCTGAGGATCTTTTCCGCTTCCATCAAATGATGCTCAATGGCGGGCAATTTCAAGGGCGGCGGATTCTGTCGAAGGCGTCAGTCGAAGTCATGACGGCGACCCATACGGGCGATTTGAAAACGGGTCACATCCCCGGAGCAGGCAGGGGGCTCACGTGGGAGACGGTGCGGACGCCAGAAGGCACGCTGTTATATCTGTCTGAAGGCTCGTACGGACACGGCGGCGCGTTTGGCACACACGGATGGGTGGACCCCAAGCGCAGCTTGGTCGGGATCTTCCTGGTCCAAAGCACCGGCGGCGGCGCCGCCCTCGACGCCAAGTACGCCTTTATGCAGATGGCTGCCTCTTCCTTCTAAATCCGGGAATCAACCAGTGCTTTCCCCTATTCCATTTCCCCGCCCTATTTGGGGAGCGCGTTAGCCGTCATCCCGATTTCTTTAAGGAGGGCGGTGATGAAAGACTTGGCGTCGCCGAAAAGCATCAGTGTCTTGTCCATGTAGTAGAGTTCGTTTTCTATGCCGGCGAAGCCGGGGTTCATGCTGCGCTTGATAACCATCACCGTGCGCGCGTGGTCGGTGTTCAGAATCGGCATCCCGTAAATCGGGCTGGATTTGTCGTGGCGGGCGGCGGGGTTCGTTACGTCGTTGGCGCCAATGACCAGCGCCACGTCCGCCTGCGCGAAGTCGCCGTTGATCTCGTCCATCTCGAAGAGACGGTCGTATGGAATGTCGGCTTCGGCAAGCAGCACGTTCATGTGCCCCGGCATGCGCCCCGCCACCGGATGAATGGCGAATTTGACATCCACGCCCCGCCGCGTCAGAGCGTCAAACAGCTCCCGCAGTTTGTGCTGCGCCTGCGCCACCGCCAACCCATAGCCGGGCACGACGATCACGCTGCGCGCGGATTCCAGAATCGAAGCCGCCTCTTCCGGTGTGGCGCTCCGCACCGGCTTCTGCTCCACCTTGCCCTCAGACACTTGAAGCTGCCCGAAGGCGCCAAAAAGGACGTTGGTGAATGACCGGTTCATCGCCCGGCACATGATCACGGAAAGAATGAACCCGCTCGAACCGTCTAACGCGCCGGCGATGATCAGCAGCTTGTTGTCAATCGCAAATCCCATGGCGGAGGCAGCCAAGCCGGCGTATGAATTCAGGAGCGCGATCACCGTCGGCATATCCGCTCCGCCTATCGGGATGATCAACAGCACCCCGAACAACAACGCAAGCCCGGAAAAAATGGGGAAGATCCACGTTTGCTGCGGATCCGCAATCAGCCACACCCCCAACACCACCGCCGCGCCCAAGATCGACAGATTGACCACATTCTGGTTGCGGTACACAATCGGGCGCGTCGGCAGAATCTCCTGCAACTTGCCGAACGCCATCAAGCTGCCGGTGAACGTCAAGAAGCCCAGCAGAGTCTCGAACACGATCGCCGCCAAGGTGAAACCTTGAGGCGCGTGCTGGTAAAACTTCGCCGTCCCGATCAAAGCCACCGCCAACCCCCCGAAAGCGTGCGACAGGGCGGTTCGCTGCGGCACCGCGGTCATCGGCATCAAATACGCCAAAGGAACGCCGATGGCGGAGCCGACGAAGAAAGCGATGAAAATCAGTTGGTAGTTGACCACATCGTGATGCACCAGAGTGCCCACGATGGCGACCAGCATCCCAATTTCGCCTGCCACCACCCCGCGCCGCGCCGTGGAGGGCGCGCTCATCCATTTGAGCGAGAAAATGAACAGCACTGCCGCCAGCAGGTAACTGAACCGGATGAATGTCTCCGCCATCGCCGCACCCTCAGCGCTTATCGCCGTCCCGCTTCTTGAACATCTTGAGCATGCGGTCGGTGATCAGATACCCGCTCACCAAATTGATCGTCGCCGCGGTGACGGCGATGAATCCCAGCGTCTTGCTCAGCGTGTTCGCCTCCCCTGATCCGGCGATGATAATCGCGCCCACCACCGAAATCGCCGAAATGGCGTTGGTAAGCGACATCAGCGGCGTGTGCAGCAACGGCGAGACGCGCTTGATCAGTTCGAAGCCCAAGAACCCGGCGAGCAAGAATACATACAGGCTGATTTCGTCAAATCCCTTATGTTCCACGAGCATCCCCCTTCTACTGAACCGGTTGTCCCAGCAACTCCAGAATCCGCGGATGAACCACCGCTCCGCCCCGCGCCACCAGCGTCTCGCGCGTGATCTCGTCCTCAAGATCGACCCGCAGTTCGCCGTCTTTCACCAAGTGCTTGAGGAAAGCGGCTACATTGCGGGCGTACATCTGGCTGGCGTGGTACGGAACTTCGGAAGGCAGATTCACTGGTCCGATGATGGTCACGCCTCCGGCCACGACGGTTTCTCCCGGACGGGTGAGTTCACAGTTGCCCCCGCGCTCCGCCGCCAAGTCGACGATCACGGAGCCCGGCGGCATCCCGGCTACCATCTCCGCCGTCAATAGCACCGGCGCCCTCTTGCCGGGCACGGCGGCGGTGGTAATCACAACGTCGTGCTGCCGCAGAACGGCGGTCAAGAGCTCCCTCTGGCGCCGGTAGAAATCCTCGCCCAAAGCCTTCGCGTAGCCGCCCTTGTCTTCCGCCTCCGCAGGCGTCAATTCCAGAGGAACGAACTTGGCGCCGAGGCTCTCCACCTGTTCCTTCACCGCCGGGCGGACGTCGTACGCGCTGACCACCGCCCCTAGCCGCCGCGCCGTGGCGATGGCTTGCAACCCCGCGACTCCGGCGCCGAGCACAAACACCCGCGCCGGCGCGATCGTCCCAGCGGCGGTCATCAAAAGTGGAAACATCCGCGGAAGCCTGTCGGCAGCCATAATCACTGCCTTGTACCCGGCGATGGTCGCCATCGAGGACAGCGCGTCCATGCTCTGCGCCCGGGTAATGCGCGGCATCAACTCCATGGCGAATACCGTCACCCCGCGCTCGGCGAGAGCCGCGCACGCGCCCGGCTCCGATAGCGGATCAGCGAAGCCGATCAGCGCCTGCTCACGCCCAACGGCGTCGGCGGGGCTCAGCCCGGCGCGCACCTGAACGATGACCGAAGCTCCTGCGAAAACCTCCCCGCGCGATGCGGCAATCCGCGCGCCCTTCTCCTCGTATTCGCGGTCGGGGATGCCGGACGCCTCCCCCGCCCCTCGCTCCACCAGGAACTCCACTCCGCTTTTCACCAGCAGGTCCATGGCGCGCGGAGCCATCGCCACTCGCCGCTCGCCGGGAGCAGTCTCCCGGAGCACGCCGATTCTTAACGGCATGAAAGCCCCTCCCCAGAACTATGGTCTGAAGATAACCGAACTCAGAGGACCACCGCAAGCGGACGCACCGGCGCGCCGGTTGCGTTCCGGATCTTCAGCGGAGCGGCGGCGAAAAGGAATTCCCAAACCTGATCGCGCGCCAAACCCTCCAGGTTCAGCACTTCCAGTATATGGATGCCGGACTCAACCAAAAGATGAACATGAACTGGCATGGAAGGCGCCGGAATGCGCTCGAAAGCCACCGTATCGGAGCCGGCGGCGAAGATGCGGCGCGCGCTCAGCCACCGGGCGCCATCCAGCTCGGGACCGGGTCCTTTCATCCCGCGCAGGAACTTGCGGGGATCTTCGAAGAACCCGCCCCACCCGGTGCGAATCAACACGACATCGCCTTCGTGGACCTCGACGCCTTCCGCCGCCGCCGTTTTCTCTAACAGCTCCGCAGGAATGCTGAAGTCCTCGGAGAGACTGCCGCACCCAAGAAAGGAGGCGACGTCCAAGAGAACGCCTCGCTTCCAAATGGGCGCGACACAATCAATCCCGTGAAGCTCCACGCCTCCGGCGTACGATTGACAGTCCTCGGCGAGCGCTCCTCCGCGCAAAACGCCGTCCTGGGAAAAGTGGCAGAGGGCGTCGATATGGGTGCCCACATGGGTTCCCAAAGCGATGGCGTCCGCCGCAGAGCTCGAGCCGCCCGGATTCACGAAGTCGCCGTGCCGCTTGGTGAGACCGTAGAGAAACGGGGGGTGGGTCGGATAATGGGGCATCCCCGGGAAATAGGGTTGGGCAAGGTCGTAGATTCGGGCCCCCCGGATCAATTCAGCCAGAGCGGGGCTCATTGGGACGATGCCTGCGAGACCTGCTGCCGCTTGGGCGGCTCCGGCGTGGCGTAATAACCGGAGCGGGTGCGCGCCACCGGACGGTTCGGTCCGGTGACGGTGACTTTCACCTGCCGGAAAGTCCCGTCCAAAGCCTGGTTGGTCGGGCTATAGACCAGCACATATTGATTCCGGATTTCGTGCGCCACCCGCTGCGCCAGTTTCTCCACTTCGTTGAGTTCGTTCGGATAATACGCCGCGCCGCCGCTAGCCGTGGCGAGCGCATCCAGCGCCCGCTTGGCGCGCTTGGCTTCCCGCTTGTCCTCCTGGCTCAAAAGCCCGATGCAGTAGATCAGAATGCCGCTCTCATGCGCCTTTTGAAGCAGCCGCTCGAGGGAGATGCTGCTCATGTTATCGTTACCGTCGGTCACCACCAGCATGACCTTCTTGTCCTTCTTGGCAGCCTCCCGCACGCGGTCGATGGTCATGGAGATGGCGTCCCGCATGGCGGTTCCGCCACGCGAATCAATCCGGGTGAGTCCCTCCTCCATCTTCTTGATGTCGCTCGTAAAGGAAACGTCCTCGTACGCTTCGTCATTGAAGTTGACGATCATGACTTCGTCCTGCGGATTGGAGGCTTTCACCAGGTTCAAAGCGGCGCTCTCCACCCTCTGCCGCTTGTCCCGCATGCTGCCGCTGTTATCGATGACCAGCGCCATACTGACCGGGATATCCTCGCGGCGGAACTGCAAGATCTTCTGCTCCACTCCGTTCTCGAACACCCGGAAAGCCGATTGAGGAAGGTTGGTGACGAGGTGACCCCGGTTGTCCACAACGGTGGTGTTCAAAACCACGCGGCGGACGTCCGTACGGAAGGTGGCGACACCCTCTTCCTGGCTGAACAAACCGCCCGCGGCCCAGAGGCCGGCCACGCCGAGGGGGACTAACTTATTGAATAGGCGCATAATAGCCGAGCCGCCAAAAGGCCCGAAGAGGCGGCAAGCCCTTTGGCTGCACCAGCCTTACGACCACGCGGCGATATTTCCCGTCTTTCTCCTGGTTCGTGGGTGTGTAACCCAGCATGTACTGGTTGCGGAGTTCAATGCCGATTTTCGCCGCCACGTCGGGCAATTCATTAATGTTTTCTACCGGGAAGTGGCGCCCTCCGGTCTGCTCGGCTATCTCACTCAACAATCCTGGACCAGCGAGTTCCTCAGCTGTCCGCCCGCGGTTCCCAACCGGCTCGAAAATGCCGATCGCGTAAATCTGCACGTCGGCTTCCCGAACGATATTCTTGATCTCCGTTTCCGTGTAGCGGGAGCTGTTGTCCCCTCCGTCCGAGATCACCAGCAGCGCCTTCCGCGGGTTGCGCGCTTTCTTCATGTGGTTCATGGCCAGGTATATGGCGTCAAGCAATGCCGTCCGGCCCCGGGATTGAGTGAAAGCCAGCCGGTTCTGGATCTCCTCGGTGTTGGCGGTGAACGGCACCACCAATTCCGGGCGGTCGTTGAACTGCACCAGGAAGAACTCGTCCTCAGGATTCGCCGTCTTGAAGAAAGCCGCCGCCGCCTGCCGGGACTTGGCCAGCTTTTGACCCATGCTGCCGCTGCAATCGAAAACCAAGCCGATGGATAACGGGGCGTCTTCGCTAGCGAAATGCGTCACCTTCTGCTCCACCTTGTCCTCGAACAGGCGGAAGTGCTCTTTCTCCAGTCCGGTGACAAAGCGGTTCATCGGGTCGGTCACCGTCACGTTGATGAGCACCAGCGTGGTGTCTACCCGCAAATTGGTCCGGCGTTCGGGGGCTCCGGCGGGCCCGGAGGGGCGGGTGGGACGCGGCTCAATGGCTACCTGCGCGGAAACAACGCTCCCCACTACCGCGGCAAGAAACCCGAGGCTAAGGAAGATAAACAGCCTTTTCATGGTCGTTGCCTCTCCCTTTGCCTGTCTCCAAGCACCTTCAGTATAACATGCGGCTTTTTCGTGGTATCATCGTTTGTGCCACAGCCGGTTTTGGGCGTTATTCCCGCCCGGTTCTCCTCGACACGATTCCCTGGCAAAGCGCTCGTCCCGATCGCCGGAAAACCCATGATCCAGCACGTTTTCGAGCGGGCTTCCCAGGCCAAATCCCTGTCCGATCTCGTCATCGCCACCGACGACCAGCGAATCTTCGACGCCGCCCGCACATTCGGCGCCCCTGTACGTATGACGGCTTCCACGCATGCCTCCGGTACAGACCGGGCGGCGGAAGTGGCGGCTGCGGAGAAGCACCCGGTGGTGGTGAACATCCAAGGGGACGAACCATTAATTGACCCTGCGGCCATCGACTCAGCCATCGCTTGTTTACTAGATGACCCGAGCTGCCAGATGGCTACCTTGAAAAAGCGGATTGATGATCCGGAGCAGGCGGCGGATCCGAACGTCGTAAAAGTGGTCACCGGCTTGGACGGGCGCGCCCTCTACTTTTCCCGTTCTCCTATTCCTTTTTTCCGCTCCGGCGAACCCGTCCATTACCGGCACATCGGTTTGTACGCCTACCGGCGCGAATTCCTGCTCTCTTACCCGCGGCTGCCCGTAGGTCCCTTGGAGCGCTGCGAATGCTTGGAGCAGTTGCGGGCGCTCGAAAACGGGTATTCGATTCGCGTCGCGGAAACCGCCTATGAATGTCTAGGGGTCGATACCCCGCAGGATTTGGAACGCGTGCTGAAGCGTATGGAGGCGCTCGACCGGCAGGCGGAGTAGAAGTTATGGCGAAGTTCATATTCGTAACGGGTGGTGTTGTTTCATCTTTAGGAAAGGGGATTGCCGCAGCTTCCATCGGCTGCCTTTTGGAAAGCCGCGGGCTGAGGGTGACGTTGCAAAAGTGCGACCCCTACCTCAATGTCGATCCTGGAACCATGAGTCCCTTCCAACACGGCGAGGTATTCGTGACCGACGATGGCGCGGAAACCGATCTGGATTTGGGCCATTACGAGCGCTTCACCCACGCTCAGCTAACCCAGGCGAATAACCTCACCTCCGGGCGGATTTACGAGACCATCATCACCCGGGAACGCCGGGGCGACTACCTCGGCAAGACGGTGCAAGTGATCCCCCACGTCACCAATGAGATCAAAGCCAATATGCGCAAAGTGGCGGCGGACGTGGACGTGGTCATCGTCGAAATTGGGGGAACGGTGGGCGATATTGAGTCCCTGCCCTTCCTCGAAGCGATCCGCCAGCTCCGCCACGAGGTCGGGCGCGACAACGCGATGTTCATCCACGTGACCCTTGTCCCTTATATCGCCGCCGCGAAAGAGCTGAAAACCAAGCCTACGCAGCACAGCGTGAAAGAGCTGCGGGCAATCGGCATCCAGCCCCACATGCTGGTGTGCCGCTCCGAGAAGCCCATCTCCCGCGAACTCAAAGAAAAGATTGCGCTTTTCTGCGATGTGGACGCCGACGCGGTGGTCACCGCCAGCGACGTCCGGAGCGTTTATGAAGTGCCCTTGATGTTCGCTGAACAAGGTGTCGACGACATTATCGTGCGCCACCTGAAGATGGTCACGGGCGAACGCGACTTGAGCGAGTGGTCCGATATGGTCCGGAGGCTCTACAACCCGTCGGGCGAAGTCCGGATCGGCTTGGTCGGCAAGTATGTCGAGTACGAGGACTCCTACAAGAGTCTAAAGGAAGCCCTGCTCCACGGCGGTTTGGCTCACGACGTCCGGGTGCGGATCAGTTGGATCGAAGCCGAGCGGTTGGAGTGGCCATCTTGCATAGAAACCCTAAAGGGTTACGACGGCATCCTGGTTCCCGGCGGATTCGGCAAGCGCGGCATCGAGGGCATGATTCACGCCATCCGTTACGCCCGGGAGTTCCGCGTCCCCTACTTCGGCATCTGTCTCGGCATGCAGACCATGGTGATTGAGTTCGCCCGGAATGTGTGCGGGCTGAAGGGCGCGGATTCGACGGAATTCGATCCCGCCACCCCCCACCGCGTGATCTACAAGCTGCGCGAACTGAAAGGGGTGGACGAACTAGGCGGCACCATGCGCCTGGGCGCTTACCTATGCAACCTGGCCGAAGGAAGCTTCGCCCGCGCCGCTTACGGCGTTCCGCAAGTAAGCGAGCGCCACCGCCACCGTTACGAGTTCAACCGGGAGTACGAGGAGATTCTCACCCGGCACGGGCTGCGTATCGCCGGCCAAACGCCTGACGGAATGTATGTGGAGATTTGCGAGATTCCGGATCACCCCTGGTATTTAGGCTGCCAGTTCCACCCTGAGTTCCGCTCGAAACCGCTGGAGCCGCATCCGTTATTCCGGGCTTTTATCGGCGCAGCGCTGGAGTACCGCCGGCAGAAGGCGGTTCAAGCTTCTCAAGCCTATGCGGATTGAGCTCGAGGGAGGCGTTGCCTTCGACAACGAGGCGCCGCTCGTCCTGATCGCCGGTCCTTGCGTCATCGAAAGCGAGGAGCATTGCCATTTTCTCGCCCGCTCCATCCGCGAGATAGCCGGTCCGTTCGTCTTCAAGGCGTCCTTTGACAAGGCCAACCGGAGCAGCTTGGCGAGCTACCGCGGTCCAGGGCTGAAAGAGGGTCTGCGGATTCTGGCGGGCATACGCCGGGCGGGCTTTCCGGTCCTTACCGACATCCACGAGCCTTGGCAGGCGGCGGAGGCGGCTCAAGCGGCAGATATTCTCCAGATTCCAGCCTTCCTGTGCCGGCAAACCGACTTATTGTTGGAGGCGGGGCGCACCGGCAGGGTGGTGAACATCAAGAAGGGGCAGTTCGTAGCCCCCGAAGACATCAGACTCGCCGCCGAAAAGGTCGCTTCCACCGGCAACAACCGGATTCTGCTCACCGAGCGCGGCTCGTGCTTCGGCTACCACAATCTGGTGGTGGACATGCGCGGGCTGGCCATCATGAAACAGACCGGCTGGCCGGTCATTTTTGACGCAACCCACAGCGTGCAGACGCCCGGAGGCGGCGGAAACGTCTCCGGGGGACAGCCGGAGTTCATCGAGCCTCTCGCCTCCGCCGCCGTAGCGGTGGGCATCGCCGGGGTGTTTCTGGAAGTGCACGATGCGCCGGAGCGCGCCCTTTCCGACGGGGCGAATTCGCTCCGGTTGGGGCGGCTCGGGGAGCTTCTGGCGCGTCTGCGGCGAATTGACCGGGCGGTAAAGATCAACGAACCCGGGCTGTGACGCGTCACTATAATGAAGCTATGCGCAGGAAGGACTGGTTCAAGCGGCCAAGGGCCGGATTCTCGCTCGTCGAATTGCTGATCGTCATAGCGATCATCCTCATCATCCTGGCCATCGCCCTGCCCCGCCTGGACAAAGCCCGGATGCAGACGCAGGAAACCGCCGCCATACGGCAGATTCAGACCATCCATACCGCCCAGACGCAGTATTTCTCCCAATACGGGAGGTATGCGACTTCGCTCGCGGAGTTAGGTCCGCCGGCTAGCGGGCAAGCCGGACCCTCCGGCGCCGATTTGATTCCCGGCGATTTGGCGGCAGGCGTCAAGACCGGCTATCAGTTCATCTTGCAGGGCACGCCGACCGGGTACACGATCAACGCCAACCCCGTGGTTTTCAACAGCACTGGAAGGCGGACGTTCTTCTCGGATCAAACCATGGTCATCCGGGAGAATTGGGGCTCTGAGCCCGCTACGGCGACCAGCAAAGAAATTAAATAGCTGGTCAAAGTTCGGTGGATGCCTCCCGCTCCAAACCCTCGCGGTCGGTGATGGTGACCTGACGTTCGGCGCTGCGGATCAAGCCTTCGGCCTGGAAACGGCCCAGATTCCGGGAGACGACCTCCCGGACCGTTCCGAGCCGGGAAGCCAGTTCCTGGTGGGTCATCGGCAGGGAAAACGTCTCGCTGCCCGCTTCTTCGCTCAGCTCGATCAGCGTGCGGGCAAGCCTCTGGCGCACGCTGCCGAAGGTCACCCCCTCCAGAGTCTGCACCAACTGCCGCAGCCTCCGCCCCACCACCGCCAGCATCTTTAAGGAGACTTCCGGGTTCTGGCGGCAAATCTGGTGGAAATCTCGCTTATAGAGCAGCAAGGCTTGCACGCCGGTCAATGCCGCAACCGAAGCCGGGTAAGGGTCTCCATCGAAGAGGGGCAGTTCCGCCACGCTCCCGGGCGCCTGCTCCACGGCGATGGTCATTTCGCGCCCGGAAGGCGAGATCTTGTAAATCTTTACCCGCCCTTCGACGAGAAGGTAGATGCCTTCGCACTCGTCGCCTTCATGAAACAGCGCCTCGCCGGGGGCGTACCGCTTTTCGACGCTGCGCCGCGCGAGCAATTCGAGTTCGGTGTCCGTCAGAGGACCGAAAAGCGGTATGCGGCGCAACGCCGAAACGCGGTCAGATACAGTCAAGGCATGCTCCTCAACGGGCGGCGCTCAGGTAGGCGATCAAGTCGCTCGCCTCGGAGGGCGTCAGCCGCTGCCAGTCCAGTTTCTTCGCCGTCATGCGGCTGAGCATCCCCTCGCCGTGCCGCCACAGACCGGCGACCATGGAAAAACTCGAAAATGAGGCGCCCTTGGCTTTCAGATTCGGAGCGCCCGATTGAGGCACATCATGGCACGATGCGCAAAGTTTTCGCTCCCAAACAAGTTTCCCGCGCCCGGCGTCTCCGCGCGGCTCGAAATACTGAATCGACCATAGGTAGCCCACTAGGCGCCGCATCTCCTCGGAACGGAGTTCGGGCAGCGTGGTCCCCATCTTCGGTCCGTGGTTCCACATGGCGGCGGCAAAGTCGGTCATCGAGCGCCCGGAAACCTTGTCCACCAGCGTGTTCTTGCCGGAGTGGCACTTTTCGCAGCCCTTCACCGTGAACAGCGTCTTGCCGGTTTCCGCGGAAGCCGGAGCGAACTTGCCCTTTAAGCCCTTTGCCTCCGGCTGATTTTGCAGGAATACAAGGATGTCGCCGAGATCTTGAGCGGTAAGAACGGGGCGTGGAGCTTTCTTCTGATTCAAAGCGGCGCTCATAGCCGTGGAATGGTTCCACATCGCCTGAGCGAGCCCGATGGGGTCGTTCACCACTCCCCAATCCTTCACCGCCTTGATGCCGCCCGCCGCCGGAGAGCCGATGCCGTGGCAAGCGGCGCAGCCCTTCTGCTTCCACAGGTTCTTGCCGCGCCCGGCGTCACCGGGCGGGTCGAAGTACCGCCCCTGCGCGAAGAAGGCAAACAGATCGGCTACCTGCTCCGTCGTGAGCTGCGGACGGCGGATGCCGGCCTTTTGCATCGCCGCCCACATGCCGGCGGCATGGTTCCACATAGCGCTTGCCATCGCGGTAGGCGTGTACGCACGTCCGTTCCGCTTCCCGAGATCCGGCGCCGACTTTCCGCCTTCGCCGTCCACCGCATGGCATGCGACGCACTTCTGGTCTTTGAAGATCTGCGCGCCCCGGCTTGGATCGCCGGGGATAGGGAGCGCTGCATAAGCGCTGTGCAGCGCCAGCATGAAGAATGCCGCCGGCAGGGTATTACGCATACCCTGCTATCTTAGCTACATTAACAAGCGGAATCCAAGGATGACGTGGTTGGTCCGGAAGGACTCGTAGCGGTAAGCCGTCTGCCCGTAACAATACCACCGCCACTCGCCGAACCATTCAAAGGTCCGGTGCAAGGGCATGGTGAAGCGCCCGAACGGCTGATAGTACTCGGTGGCGCGGCTAAAGGAGGAGACAAACAGCGACCCTCCGCCGCTCACCCGCGCTTGCCGCCCGCCAACCTTGAACAGGTTCAGGTCCACGAGCGCCGTGGCGATATGCGCGTTCTCGCGGTAGAACGACCGTTCCGGCTGTAAGAACGCCGGATTGAGGAAGAGCAAGTCGGAGCGCAGCGTACTCCGGGTGTAATCCCCCAAAAGCGAAAATCTTCGCCCTTCCTTCGGCATCCACTGCACGCTCACCGAATCCGAGCGCTGCCGCAAATCGAAACGGAGTCCGGGCGAGGGATTCTGGTTGTCGAGGAAAGAGAGGTTCGCCCCGACAAGCAGCGACGGCTTGATTTGATAGCGCCCGCGCGCCCGCATCCGTCTGTAGTCGTTCAGCGAGGTGCGGAAATACATGCGGTCGCTTGAAGCCCCTTCGAATTCGCCGTTGAAGTAAATCTTCTGGCTCCAGCGCACGTTAATGCCGGCGATGCCCACCTTCTGCTCGATTTCGCCTCTCTCTTCCCTGCGGAACGGATTCAACCGCGGAGCGCTATAGCTGGAATCGCCCCAAACGTAGCGGAAGCCGCCGCGCAGCATGATCCGCGAGGTGACGTCGAAGAAAGCGTTCAGCTCCTGCCGGTGGTAGTTGTACACCAACCGGTCGGTCAGATAGGCTTGCTGCTGCTCCGCCGTCATGACGCCGGGAAAAAGAACCGCCTCGGCGATGAGAGCGGAAGTGGCGTTGTGCAGCCGGTCGGTCATCAGCGATTCGACAATGCGCAGCCGGCCGAACGGGCGCAACTCAAAGCCGATGTTGCCGGACGGATGGGGCTGCTTGGCGAATGCCGCCGCAGTGTCCTGCTGCCCGGTGAAAAACCGGAGGGTGTTGAGTTGGAGGAATACCCCGGTTGCGCCCACGGCATACGACGCCTTAGTCTCCGGCTTGCTGTACAGGAACTGCCCGAAGACGTTGATCCACCGGAAAGGTGAAGCCGTCCCGGCGACGCGCGAAAAGATCCCCGAGCCGGTGACGTCGTAAATCTGAGTCAGCCGCGTCAGGGACTGCGCCCGCCCAAACAGCGCCTGCGTGTTGTTGCCCGGGTTCACAGCCTGGTATCCGGCTTCCTGCGCGTCGATGAACTGAATGCCGCCTTGCTCGAGCGTCAGGTGGAACTTGTCAAAGTGTATGCGTACGCCGCCCCGGTACTCGTCCGTCCGGTCCTTCAGCGCGACGGGAATGGGGTATTCGTTGGCTTCCGTAAAGTAGGGCAGCACGCCCCGCCCGCGCGCCCAATCCCGGCTATAGGCGAAGAACGGCGTGAACCGCCGCCCCGGGAAGAACTCCACCTCCACGTTGGAGTAGCGCCGCCGGGAATCGTAGCTGTTTTGGCTCAGAGATGCGCCGCGGGCCAGCAGCGGGTTGGCGAAAGAGGGCAGGTTATTAAAGTAGGCGAGGCTGCGATACTCGCCCGTCACCCGGTACGCGCCGCTCTTGACGGCGCTGCCGCGCAGGACGCTGTACGGCTCTCCGCCCCATTGATGCATCGAAAAGGTCAAAGAATCAAAAGCGCGCTTCTGAGGATCGGTGACGCGAAAGTCCGCGCCCAGCATCTTCGGACCTTCCCCGAGATTGACCACCGACCTGTACACGTCGAAGTTTCCCGCCGACATCTGCACCCACCGGTAGCCAAGGTCGATGTTGCCGGTCAACCACTTTTCGGCGTCCGCCTTCGGGGATTCAGCCTGAGATTCGGCGCTTTCAGCAGCCCACAAGGGGAGAATCAGAGCAAGTCCAAGCAGGATCCTCATCGCAACAACCCCCTACTGACGTAAGAGCCGTGAATCTTCTGGTGACAGGTTGTGCAGTTCTGATACCGCGGGCTCCTCAAATCATGGATAGCCGGCGGGATGCCGCCCAAACCATTCGAAACGGGCGCCGCAGGGCGCGCCACATTGGAGTGGCACTCTAAACAAAGATTCCGCACCTCGTGCCGGGTCAGCATCTTCGGGTTCGCCGAGCCGTGTGGCAAGTGGCAAGCTCCACAGCCCTCCATCTGGACAGGCACGTGATCGAAAGTGAAAGGTCCCCGCTTATTTCCGTGGCATTTCAGACACCCCGGCTCGTTGCCGGTTGACATCGCCACGGACTTGGGCAAGAAGCTGCCGTGCGGGTTGTGGCAGTCCACGCACGACATCATGCCCTCCGGCAGCTTGTGCTTGTATGGGCGTTGGAATTGCGCCCATACCGAGGGATGGCAACTCGCGCACTGCGAGTTCAACTCCGCCGCGCGCGAGCGCCCCGCCGCCGGGTTCTCTTTCTGTGCGTGGATGGAGTGGCACGATACGCAGGCCACTTGATTGTGGGCATGACCGCTCTGAACCCGTCCCACCTGCGTGACCTGGTTCAAGTGGCACCCGAGGCAATTCCTGTCCGCTTCGGCAGGCCGGATCTTGGCGGGCTGGATGATATCCGCTTTCTCCGTGCTCTCGGCGTGCTTCGAACCCGGTCCGTGACAGGATTCGCACGCCTTGCCTTCCCACTGTTTCTTTCTCTTGCCGGCGTCAACAACCGCATGAGGATTCTTCTGAAACGCCTTGAAGATGTCCTCGTGGCAAGTCTGGCAAGTTTCGGAGCCCACATATTCCGCCTTGGCGGCAGCCTTGCTTTCCGGTTTCGCAGGCGCCGCCTCCGCCCCGGCCAATGGCAGGGTGGAAGCGCTGACCGCCGCCAGAGCAATAAAAGCGAAGGGGAGGCCCGCCCGAAGGCGAGCCTCCCATGTGTAAATCAAGCGCGCGGTTCGACCGCTGGCGACTCTCATGGATACTCTCCCGCGAGCGCCGCCGGTCTACCGGGGATTCGGGCTATTGATAGCCGCATGGACCTTGCTCACGCTGAAGTCGGCATTCGGTCCGTGGCAAACGGCGCAAGACTCACCCAAACGGGTTGTATTGGCGAGCGCGTGCGAAGCCGCCTCGATGCCTCGGTGGCAGGACAGGCACGCCGCCGCTTCCGGTCCGCTGGGGTTCAAGTACCCGCGCGGATTGTTAACCTGCGCAAGGGTGTCCGGCAGCGGCAGTTGATAACTGGTTCCAACGTGGCACGCCGAGCAGGTAGCAAGCCGCCCGGGGTATACCACGTGGCTGTAGTTGTGGGGCGTTCCACCGAAGCCGTAGACGATATAATCCTCGGTGTTGTAGAAGTTCTTGATGTCTTCGCCGCCGTGGATGTTGTGGATCATCTGGCGGAAGTCGATGCTCTCCGCCGGACGCTTGTCGGCTGGACGGCGAGCCACGTCCGTCTCCACCGGGTTGTGGCAAGTCACGCAGTGCTCGATGTTATCCCACCGGTTGTTCCCGTGCAGACGCAAGCTGACGTGGCACTGCTGGCATTTCTCGATCGCCACCACTTTCCGGCGCGGCTGAACCGGCGAGCCGTCCACAGAGAAATAGTAAATCGCGTTCTTCGCGCCGTATTGGACCGACTGCTCCCGCCGTGTGCCCTGATAAATCGTCTCCACGCGCCGCCCGTCGAGCGCTACCGAGAAAGTGCCCTTGGCGTCCGCAGGAATAGCGTTGGTCATCGTGTAAGTGTACGTCCCGTTGCTTCCCGTGGCGCGGGAGACGTCTTCAGAAACGTAGCCTGAAGTGGTGATGCCGGGGAATGACACCGTGTAATCGGTTGTCGGACCGCCCACCACGATGAACAGCCGGTTGAAATCGCTCGGCGCCAGGGGCTTGTTGTCCTTGTCAGCAATCGTGAACGTGATGGTCGGACGCTGCCCGGCGCGCGCGTTGTCTACCCGCGTGATATTCCACTTGATGCCGGTGAGCATCCGGGAGTTTTGCGGAATCGTGTGCGCGCCCGTGATGGAAGCGTCAAACTCCAACTCGCCCTGCGGGATATGGCAGGTGGAGCAAAGGTTATCGGTGGGCTGCGGCAGGTTCAGGTGCCCTTCGCCGGTGTCAAAATTGACGCCATTGTGGCAGCCGCCGCAAGCCATCCGCGTCGGGCGGGTCAGCGCCTGGTTCGCCTGCGCGGCGCCGGTGTTCGACTCGTGGCAAACCTGGCAATTCCGCTTGTCGGTGGGGAAGCCGACTTCCGAAAAATCAAACTTCACATTCCCGAAACCGTAAACGACATAGGGCTTCGCCAAATCATGTCCCATGTGGATGGCGTGCGTCATATACGCCATGTCCACCGTGTTGCCCGAGTCGGGATCGGTCGTCTGAGGAGTGTGACACAAAACGCACATCTCCATGCTCGTCCGCCCCGTCGTTCCGTGGAAAGCGAAAGTATCTACGTGGCACTTCGTGCAACTTTGCGTGCGCACGACGTCGCGCGGCGCCGGGCGCGAAGAGCCGTCCGGCACAAAGTGGTACACATCGTCGTCCAAAGCCGTGCCAAAGCCAAACTCCGTCAGATTCCGGTTGGCGTAACATCCGATCGAGTGGGTGGCGGACTTGTCATAATTCGCCGGAAGCTTCGTTCCGAAGGTATACGTGTATTCGCCGTCTCCCACCTTGGTCCACCGTCCGCCGGAATCCGTCCCCGCCTGCACAGCCCTTTCGCCGGGGCGTATGGTGCTGACCTGCGTCCGCGTTGTGTACGCGACGTACTGATGTTGCCCCCGCGGAATGTACGCGATCAGCATGCTCGGGTTGCCGTTGCTGATGGCGCCCGGCGTCTCGATTCCCGCAATGTCCAATCCCACCCCCCTC
>FWPV01004626.1_pt1 | contig 28785 bp, 28 predicted proteins | sample 2228371 | NCBI WGS metagenome assembly FWPV01 (sample SAMEA103939776, study PRJEB20133) | metagenome | reverse complement strand
CTGGATGCAGGCGCACAGCGACCGGTTGCCGCCCCTTTCCGAGGCCATGCAGGCCCGCTCGATCGGACGCGCGCTGGCAGCGCCCGAAAACACCGCAGACGACGCCGCGACCGCGGCCACAAACAGGTAGGATTTCATTCGCTCTGCCTCATTGCCGGCCCCGGGACTGCATACCTCGTCCTCTCTCGCCGGTCGTTTTCTGCCAAGGATATTGCCTTGACCAGAGGGTTTTTTCAAGCCTCGCAGAGGCTTGACTTACCCGCGCCGCGCTGTCCGGTGTGGACGCAAGTGCTTGTGGGCTCACCTCCCCGCGCCCCAAGGCCTCGCGGCCCGTCACTGGCCCCGTCACTCGGCCCCGTCACTCGGCCCACATCCGCAGCAGGTTTGACCGCGACCGCGTCAGCCGCAAAAGCTGCGCTGTCGGCGCGCCCGAGGCGACCGCCTCGGTCACGGCGGCATCCAGATCGAACAGCACTTCGCGCCGCGCGGGATCGCGCACCCGGCTCGTGACCCAGCCGACGATGGCAAGGCGCAGGCCTTCGGTCACCGGCTCGACCCGGTGCAGCGTGTCGGACGGGTAGAGGATCGCCTCGCCCGCGGGCAACTTGAAGCCGCGGTCCTCGATCCGGTCCTCGACCACCAGCTCGCCACCGCGATAGCTGTCGGGGTCCGACAGGAAGATCGTGAAGGACAGATCCGCCCGCCCGCCCGCCACCAGCGCGTCGTCGACATGGGTGCCGTAGGTTTCGCCGCCCTCGTAGCGCGACACGATCAGCCGGACGAACGCCTTCGGCACGGCGGCCGAGACGAAGCCCGGATGGGCCATGAGGGCGGCCTCGGCCTTCTTCAGGACGGCGTCGCGCGCCGGCGCAGGCTTCGCCTGCGCATTGCGCTTGACGCGCGCCGCCAGCGCGCCCGCGGTGCGCGCGCCGTCCTCGAAGTCGAGCCCCGCCACCGCCTCGCGCATCGCGGCCAGTGCCGGGGCGTCGAACAGCCCGCTCAGGACATGGAACATGCGCGCATCACTTCAGTTGCAGACGCGCCAGCTCGATCCGCGCGGCAGCCCCCTGCAATTCCCTCGGGTCCGCGGCGATGCGGTCTTTCGGCACGATGTCGGGGAAGAGCGCATCCGTCGGGGCCAGCGCCTCGGCCATCTTGGCCGCGACTTCCGGGGCGACGGCGGCCAGCGCTTCGGTCTGCGCCCTGGCGACCCGCATGAAGCCCCAGGCATCCTGATACTCGGCCAGTTGCGCCACCTGCCCGTCGACGATGCCGACGACGTATTCGTCGGCCGCCGTGCGCACCAGCGCCTGGACGGATTCCGCGACCTCTCCGGGGGTCGCCTTGGCTGCCTCGCGCGCCTTTCCGATGGCCGCCAGCACCGCCGCTTCGGCAGCCGCTACCGTCGCGGCATCCTTGCCGCCCATCACGGCCGCCGCCGCCGCGTCCAGTTCCGGCGCGAAACCCGGGGCGCCGACCGCTTCCAGCATCGGTGCGAGATCGCCGTAGATCTCCTTGGACGGGTGCTGCTTGTGCACCAGCGCCATGTCCGACACTCCCGCCGCGTACAGCGCCGAGCCCGACCGAACATGGCCCTCGACCAGCCCGAGCATGGTCAGCAGACTGACCGTCGCGCCTGCCTCCCGGGCCGCACCCCCTTCACCGCCTGCGCCACCCTCGCCCCCTTCGGCGACCTGCGCCTGCGCCGGGCGCATGATCAATGCCCCTGCGATTGCCGCCCCGCCCGCAAGCACCGTGCGCCGCGGCAGCACCAGCCGTGTGATCCGTTCGTTCATGATCGTTCCTTTTCCGAGTGTTTTACTAGGAAAAGCATCTGATCCCGGCGCTGTCAAGCCCCGATGGGCAACGCTTGGCCTTGACCGCCCTTGCCTTTGCCCTCATAGCACCGGCCATGATCGAGCTCGACCGCATCCGCAATTTCTCCATCGTGGCGCATATCGACCACGGCAAATCCACCCTGGCCGACCGGCTGATCCAGTCGACGGGCACGGTCGCCGAACGCGACATGCAGGCCCAGATTCTGGACAGCATGGACATCGAGCGCGAACGCGGCATCACCATCAAGGCCAACACCGTCCGCATCGAATATCCCGCGAAGGACGGCAAGACCTATATCCTGAACCTGATCGACACTCCCGGTCACGTCGACTTTGCCTATGAAGTAAGCCGCTCCATGCGCGCCGTCGAAGGCTCGCTTCTGGTGGTCGATGCCTCCCAGGGGGTCGAGGCGCAGACCCTCGCCAACGTCTACCAGGCGCTGGACGCGGGCCATGAAATCGTCCCGGTCCTGAACAAGATCGACCTTCCGGCGGCCGAACCCGAGCGGGTGAAGCAGAACATCGAGGACGTGATCGGCCTCGACGCTTCCGACGCCATCCAGATCTCCGCCAAGACCGGCCTCGGCATCCCCGACGTCTTGGAAGCCATCGTCACCCGCCTTCCCGCCCCCAAGGGCGACCGCGACGCACCCCTCAAGGCGATGCTCGTCGACAGCTGGTATGACGCCTACCTTGGCGTTGTCGTCATGGTGCGGATCATGGACGGAGTGATGAAAAAGGGCGACCGCGTCCGCATGATGCAGACCAACGCGGTCTACGGCATCGACAAGCTCGCGGTCCTGAAACCCCAGATGGTCGACATCGCCGAACTTGGCCCCGGTGAGATCGGCATCTTCACCGCCTCGATCAAGCAGGTCCGCGACACCAAGGTCGGCGACACCATCACCCACGAACGCCGCGGCTGCGACCAGCCGCTGCCCGGCTTCAAACCCTCGGTCCCGGTGGTGTTCTGCGGCCTCTTCCCGGTCGATGCCAACGACTTCGAGGCCCTGCGCGACGCGATCGAGAAGCTTTCGCTGAACGACGCCTCGTTCTCGACCGAAATGGAAACCTCTGCCGCCCTCGGCTTTGGCTTCCGCTGCGGCTTCCTTGGCCTTCTCCACCTTGAAGTCATCCGTGACCGCCTGGAACGCGAATACGACCTTGACCTGATCACCACCGCGCCCTCGGTGGTCTTCAAGCTTTACATGAAGGACGGCGAGGTGCGCGAACTGCACAACCCTGCCGACATGCCCGACCTGACCTACGTCGACCATATCGAGGAGCCGCGGATCAAGGCGACGATCATGGTCCCCGACGAATACCTTGGCGACATCCTGAAACTCTGCCAGGACCGCCGCGGCATCCAGTCGAACCTGACCTACGCCGGCACCCGCGCGATGGTCGAATACGACCTGCCCCTGGCCGAAGTGGTCTTCGACTTCTACGACCGTCTGAAAAGCGTGACCAAGGGCTACGCGAGTTTCGATTATCAGATTTCGGGCTACCGCGAGGACAATCTGGTGAAGATGTCGGTACTGGTGAACGACGAACCCGTCGACGCCCTGTCGATGATGGTCCACCGCGACCGAGCCGAGGCTCGGGGTCGGTCAATGGTCGAGAAACTGAAGGATCTGATCCCCCGCCACATGTTCAAGATCCCGATCCAGGCAGCCATCGGCGGCCGCGTCATTGCGCGTGAGACGCTGAGCGCCATGCGCAAGGACGTGACGGCGAAGTGCTACGGCGGCGACGCGACCCGGAAGAAGAAGCTTCTCGAGAAGCAGAAGGCCGGCAAGAAGAAGATGCGCCAGTTCGGCAAGGTCGAGATCCCGCAGGAAGCGTTCATCGCGGCGTTGAAGATGGATGGGTGAGGGTTGGCTCTGATGCACAAATCGCATCAGGCAGTCATAGTGTGCATCCAGCGTGGTAGCTGGAGGTCATGAGCAGACCCAGTACACCGACGTAGGCGCCACCGGATCGAGCGAACCGGCGAGGGGGATCAAGGTCGTGGGGGAAGGCGCGTAGACCGTGGAGGGTCAGCAAACAGTCCTGGGGACTGCTTGCCCGACGCAGGCGCAAGCATGGCGGTCGCAAGCGGCGTGTCTGGCGCAAGGTTCATTGGTTCGACTGCGCTCAGGCCGAACGCATCATGAGCAGGACGCTGCGCTCAAGAACTGTGCCACTGCGCTGCGTGAGTCGCCCGCACCAAGCGTCAAGTATGCCTGAGTGATTGATTTTGTTGGCGGACCCGGAGCGATTCGAACGCCCGACCCTCAGATTCGTAGTCTGATGCTCTATCCAGCTGAGCTACGGGTCCGCACTGGCGGCGATGTAGCCTTGTGGTGCGGCCATTGCAAGGGCGAAATCAGGCGGAGAGGTCGGTCGAGCCCTTCGGGAGATGGATCGCGAACTCGGTCCCCTCGGCATCGCTGCGGGCCAGTTCCAGCCTGCCGCCATGCCCACGCACCAGCTCGGCGGCAATGGCGAGCCCAAGGCCGGTGCCGCCCTTTCTGGCTCCGCCCTGGAAGGCCGCGAACAGGTGCTCGCGCGCCTTGGGGGGCAGGCCGGGGCCGGTATCGCCAACGCGGATCCACCATTCCGCTTCATCCTCGCCCGCCGAGACTTCGATGGTTCCGGGCTGCCGCGTCGCCTCGATTGCCTCGCGGGCGTTGCGGATCAGGTTCGACAGCACCCGGTACAACTGTTCGCTGTCGGCACGCAGTATCAGTCCGGGTGGCACCTCGATCAGACAGGTGATCGATGTTTCCGACCCCAGCCCCTCGCCTTCGGCGACTTCGCCCACCAGCTTGGCCAGGTTCAGCCGGCGAAGTTGTGGTGGCGGCTCTTCGGCCTTGCCGAACGCCAGTGTCGTTTCGCACAGGCTGACCGCCCTGCTGATGGAGTTGATAAGCTTCGGTGCCGCGCGTGCGACCACGGGATCGGCACTGCCTTCCAGCCGGTCGGCAAAAAGCTGCGCCGTGGTCAGGATGTTGCGCAGGTCATGGCTGATCTTTGCCACGGCTCCGCCAAGCTGGGCAAGGCGTTCCTTCTGTCGCAGCGCCCCGGTCAACTGGGTCTGCATCGATTGCAGCGCCTCCTCCGCCATCCGCAATTCCTCGACATCGGCGTTCGGCGCGATCACCGTCCGGGCATCCTCGGGCGCCTCGGCATAGGTCTGCATGTGCCGCACGACGCGCCGGATCGGCAGCACCAGCAGGCGGCGCACGGCGAGAAAAAGAAGGAGCGCCGTGACCACCGAAATCAGCGCGGAGAGGACCAGGATGCGCAAGCCATAGTCGACCATGGCGTCGCGCAGGGGCTTTGTCTCCATCGTGACTTCGATCAGCGTGCCTGCGTCCTGGACCGGATAGCCGATCACCCGCACGATGCGGTTTTCCGGGTCCAGAAGGCTGGCAAAGGCGTCGCGGATCAGCTCGAACGGCCCCGCCATGCGCAGATCGAAGGACTCGTAGATCTCTCCCGGCACCGGCGAGGACAGGACCAGCTGGCGCACTTCGTCACGACGCAGGACGACGTTGTAGACCTCGGCATTCGCGAGCAGCTCTCTTTCAAGCGCGGGCGACACCATGTTTTCGGCGGCCAGCTGGGTCAGCGCGGCAATCTGCGCCTGTTTCAGCCGGGTCAGCATGAAATCCGCCCGATACCGCGCGATGGAGGGCACGAAAATCAGCACCTCAGCCAGCATCACGAAGATGACGGTCAGAATCAGGAAGCGCCCCGACAGCGTGTTGAGAAAGCTCTTGCGTCTGTCGCCCACCGGAACCTTCCTTGCCCGGCCTTACGGCACCCAGCGCTGCACAAGGCCCACCAGGCGCTTCAGCGCCGGACTGTCAAACAGTTGTGGGCCAAAATAGGCACCCGCCGCGCGTTTGGAAACCTCTCCCAGTGTCGGATATGGCGCAACCATGCCCGCAATCGCCGACATCTTCAGCCGGGAGGAGATCGCCAGCGCCCAGAGCCCGATCAATTCGCCTGCCTGCGGCCCGACAAGAGTGGCCCCGACCGGACGGCCCCTGAGCACGACCACCTTGATCAGACCGATGGCCTTCGCCTCGGCCTGGGCGCGATCGTTGTGGGCAAACTCGGCGCGAACGATGGTCAGGGCCGCGCCATGCGCGGCGCGGGCCTCGGCCTCGGTCAGTCCGACATGGGCAAGTTCGGGGTCGCTGTAAGTGACCCGAGGGATCGCCCGGGGATCGGCCTTGGCTGGCAGACCCAGAACGGCCTGGCGGATGACGATCCCGGCGTGCCAGCCAGCGACATGGGTGAACTGCAGACCGCCCGCCGCATCGCCCACCGCATAGACCCGCCGGTTGGAAGATCGCAGCCTGGCGTCGACCGCAACACCCTTTGCCGTGTATGCCACACCCGCGGCCTCGAGGTTCATCCCCTCCAGCGCCACCTTGCGGCCCGCGGCCATCAAGAGATGTGAACCCGTGACCTGCCTGCCGTCGCCCAGCGTGACCTCGACCGCGCCGACCTTGCCCGAAAGCCGCACGACCGGCTGGCCCTCGACCAGCCGGATGCCTTCGCCACTCAGCGCGTCGGCGACGATGGCGGCAAGTTCCGGGTCCTCGCGGCCCAGCGTCTTTGCGCCTTCGATCACGGTGACTTCGCAGCCCAGCCGGCGATGCGCCTGCGCCATTTCGACGCCGATCGGACCGCCGCCGATCACGATCAGATGCCCCGGACGGTCGCGGAGATCGAAGATCGTCTCGTTGGTCAGGTAGGGCACCCGGTCCGCGCCCTGAATCGGCGGCACGAAGGGACGCGAGCCGGTGGCGATGACAAAGCGTCGCGCACGGACAGTCGTGTCGCCGGCCGCGACCTCGCGCGGGCCGGTAAAACGGGCGAAGGCGCGGATCACGGTGCAGCCCAGGCTCTCGAATCGCTCCTGGCTGTCGACAGGGGCGATCCGGGCAATCACGGCGGCGACGTGATCCTTGACCGCGCCGAAATCGACTGCGGGCGTGACACCGGCCACGCCGCGAAAGCCGCGCCGCTGAGCCTCGGCCGCCTTTGCCGCGGCGATCAGCGCCTTGGAGGGAATGCAACCCGTGTTCAGGCAGTCGCCGCCCATCTCGCCCGCCTCGATCAGCACGACGCGGGCCCCCATCTGCACGGCCCCCGCAGCGACCGACAGGCCGCCAGAGCCCGCGCCGATCACGCAGATATCGGTGTCGATCCGGGCCATGTCAGGACCCTCTCCGAACAGCCTTGACCACCATCGGCAGCGCAGCGAGCACGGCCAGACCAAGGATCGGCAGCAGGACGGGCGGGGTGAACAGGATGCCCAGGTCCGGGGTCTCTCCCCGGGCGAAGACCTCGCCCAGCCCGGCACCGACCGAGGTGAAGACCAGTGCCGCCGGAATGATGCCAAGGACCGTCGTCGCTGCATAGGTCGACAGTCGGGTGCCGGTGAAGGCGGGAATGAGATTGGCCAGGAAAAACGGCACCGCCGGAATGAGCCGCATCAGGAACAGGACCGACCACTCGTTTTCCCTGATTCCTGCCATCAGCCGGCCCGCAGTCCCGCCTGCGGATTGCAGCTTGAGCGCGAAGCGGTCGCCAAAGCCCGACCGCGCGGCCAGGAAGATCGCGATCGCGCCGATGGTGGCCCCGGTGATGTTGTACAGAACCCCGGGAAACAGGCCGAACAGAAACCCACCCGCCAACGTGGCCACCGTGCCTCCGGGCAGGCTGAGTGCGACGATCCCGATATAGACCGCGACAAAGCCCAGAACCGTCATCAGGTAATTGGCATCGCGAAATGCCAGCAATGCTTCGCGGTGCCGGGCAAGGGCCTCGAAGCTGAGCGTGTCGCGCAGCAGGATCGCCCCGGCCAGGGCGGCCGCAAGGATGACAAGGATCGGCAGCCGTCGCAACCAGAGCGCGCGGGTGCCGGGGGAAGGGGCGTGCTCGACAGGGGGCATCGGAGTTCCTTTTGCGCTGCGAGCATGGCGCAGGAACTGGCTGGACGACAGGGGTCTCACGCGGCCTTGATCCATGGCGACCCTGTTTGGCACCGGCTGAAACAATTCCGCTGCGCAGTTCGCGAAATGTTGCAGGAAATCCATGCGCCCCGCGTTGACTTGGCCGGAAACCGACCGTAAAGGACGGGCTTCACGTTACGGGCCCTCGAATCCCGCTGGGGTTCGGGTCAAGTCTGATGGAGAGCCGCGATGAAGCGCACCTTTCAACCGTCGAACCTGGTTCGCAAGCGCCGCCACGGCTTTCGTGCGCGCATGGCAACCAAGAACGGCCGTCTGGTCCTGGCCGCACGTCGCGCCAAGGGCCGGCACAAGCTCACCGCCTGATCCCGCGCCCCCGCCGGGGCGTGCGACAGGGTTTGCGACATGACACCGCCGGAGAACCAGGGCCAAGGCATTGCCGCCGAAGCGCCCATCGGCTCTCCGGCGGTTTCGCTTTGCGTGATGGCCAAGCGGGCGGAGTACCTGAAGGCTGCATCGGCCCGGCGGCATGGCACGAACGGCTTTCTTCTGCAGGCCCGCGACCGGGCGGATGGCGAGCCGGTGTCGCGTGTGGGATTTACGGCCTCGAAGAAGATCGGCAACGCCGTCCTGCGCAATCGCGCCAAGCGCCGCCTGCGTGCCCTTGCGCGGGAAGTTCTGGCCCCCCGGGCGCAACCTGGCTGGGATTACGTCCTCGTCGCCCGGCCCGATGCCACGGTGACCCGGTCCTATGCCGACCTGCGCGGCGATCTGGAACAGGCCCTGCGTTCTGTCCATCGGGGGCGGTCGTGAGCCCGTTCGCGCATCTGGTCGCCCTCCCGGTCCGGGCCTACCGCCTGCTCCTGTCGCCCTGGGTCGGACATGGTTGCCGTTACCAGCCCACCTGTTCCGCATACGCGCTGGAGGCGCTGGAGCGGCACGGCGCGCTGAAGGGCGGCTATCTTGCCGCGCATCGGCTTTGTCGCTGTCACCCGTGGGGCGGGCATGGCTATGATCCGGTGCCGGGTGCCGACCCGGATCACGACGCGGGGCAGTAGGGCCGGATCACGATCCCCCCCCGGGCAGGGATCCTGGCCTTCATGCCATTGTCGCGATCAGCGCGCGCAGGGTCTCGATCCCTTCGCCCTTCTCCGAACTTGTGACCACGATCTCTGGATAGGCTGCGGGATGCGCGCCCAGGGCACCCTTGACCTGGTCCAGCACCGCCTCGCGTTCGGCGCGGCTGATCTTGTCGACCTTGGTCAGCACGGCCTGGAAGGTCACGGCCGACTTGTCCAGAAGCCGCAGTATCTCCTCGTCCACCGCCTTCACGCCATGCCGCGCATCGACCAGAACGAACGCCCGGCGCAGGGTCTGCCGCCCGGCCAGATACTGCTTCAAGAGCCCCTGCCACTTGGCCACCACTGCGACCGGGGCCTCGGCGTATCCATAGCCGGGCAGGTCGACCAGATAGCGTTCATCGCCAAGGGCGAAGTAGTTGATTTCCTGCGTCCGCCCGGGCGTATTCGACGCCCGCGCCAGCGTCTTGCGACCGGTCAGCGCGTTGATCAGGCTGGATTTCCCGACGTTCGAGCGCCCGGCAAAGCAAACCTCCAGACGGTCGGCGGGTGGCAGGCCGGGCATTGCCACCACGCCCTTGACGAAGGTCACCGGCCCGGCGAAAAGAAGCCGTCCGGCTTCCCGCGCTGCCTCGTCTGGTTCGGATGCCAGGGTGAACTGCAGCGTCATGCCGGTTTCCAATCCTGGCCGACGACGATCTGCCCGCCCTGGATCACGCGGGCGTAGACGCCAAAGTCCTGATGGCCAAAGGCGCTTTCCAGCGCCGCCAGAGTGTCGCCGTTCTCGACGCCGGTCTCGGGGTCGACCTGTGTCGCGACGCAGCGGGTGATGCGTTCCACGACCTCAAGCACGGCATTGCCCAGCCGGAAGTGCTGGCCGATCCAGCCCCATTCCTCCCAGGCGCCGGCGCCGTCCAACCAGAGGTTCGCGCGCCAGCGATGGATCGACAGGTCCAGGCCCATATGCGCCGAAAGCTCGGCCAGCGAGGTCAGCGAAAGGATCGACACCGACGCGAACGCACTGTCCGACATCACCCGCCCGGCCCTGACGACGGCGGCAGGCCGCGCCCGTCCGGGCGGGATCAGGGGATCGGCCCAGGCCAGCAGGCGGGGATGATCGGCCGGGTCGTCCGGCGCGACGGTGATCCTGCCTGCGGCGGGATGGTCCAGCGTGACCCGGCGCGCGGCCTCGTCCAGGCTGGCCGTGATCGCCATGAGCGCCGGAGCCTTCGCCCCGCGGGTGAAATTCTGGCAGGCGTTCCACCCTGGAACCAGGCGCGCGGCTTCGTGGGCGACGGCCCATTCCCGGTCAAACGGCAGCCCCTCACCGGCCGAAAGACGAACGGACGCGAGCATTTCGCGTCCGTAAGCCTTGATCGGATGCCGGCAGATATGGGCCAGCCGGATGGTCATTTCTTTCCGGTCTTCCTCGGGGGCGAAGACTTCGGAGGCGGAGCCTTCGGCGGCGAAGCGGAATTGGCCGGGCTTGGCGCTTTGGCCTCGACCCTGGCGACCTTGGACGCGCGGATGTTGCCGAAGATGTCCGGGCGCTTTCCGTGGCTCCACATGATCAGATACTGCTGGATGAACGTGATCGTATTGTTGGTGATCCAGTAGACCACAAGCCCGCTGGCAAATCCGCCCAGCATGAACATGAACACCCAGGGCATCCAGGCGAAGATCGAGGCCTGCACCGGGTCGGTCGGCGCGGGGTTCAGCTTCTGCTGCAGCCACATCGTGATGCCGAGAAGGATCGGCAGGGCACCGATGAAGATCATGTGCAGGACCGAGCCCTGCACGGGGGCATCCCACGGCAGAAGGCCAAAGAAGTTGTAGAGCGAGGACGGATCGGGCGCGGAGAGGTCTCTCAGCCAGCCGAAGAACGGCGCCTGGCGCAATTCGATGGTGACGAAGATCACCTTGTAAAGGCTGAAGAAGATCGGGATCTGGATCAGGATCGGCAGGCAACCCGCGGCCGGGTTCACCTTCTTGTCCTTGTAAAGCTGCATCATTTCGCGCTGCAGCTTCTGCTTGTCCTCGCCCGCGCGCTCTTTCAGCGCCTCCATCTCGGGCTGCAGTTCCTTCATCCGCGCCATCGAGACATAGGATTTGTAGGCGAGGGGCAGAACGAGGAACTTCAGGGTGAAAGTCAGAGCGATGATCGCGAGGCCCATGTTGCCGATGAAGGCGTTCAGCCAGTGCAGGACGGCGAAGATCGGCTTGGTCAGGAAGTAGAACCAGCCCCAGTCGATGGAATCGATGAAGCCCGGAATGCCGCCGTCGTTCTGGTATGCGCGGATCGTTGCCCACTCTTTCGCGCCGGCAAAGAACTGGATCGAGGTGGTTGCCGTCGCGCCAGCGGCCAGTGACACGACCGGCTGGCGCACTTCGGCCTGGTAGATGCCTGCGTCGGGCACATATTTGAGCACCGCCTTGAACGGTTTGCCCTGCTCGGGCACCAGGGTGGTCATCCAGTAATGGTCGGTAAAGCCGATCCAGCCATCCTTGGTGGCCTCTGTCACTTCGGCGGGCAGGCCTTCGCGCGTATCCACCGTGAATTTGGGGATTTTGGCGTAGTCAGTCTCTGTCAGCTCGCCGTCGGCGCGCTGGACGGCACCTTCATGCACCACGAAAATGTTCTGCAACTTTGGCAGGCCATTTCGCGCGATGATGCCGTAGGGTTGCAGGGCGACGGCGGCGGTCGAGCTGTTGTTGACCGTATCCTTGACTGTGAACAAGAAGTTCGCATCGACCGAGACTTCGCGCAGGAAGGTCAGGCCCTTGCCGTTGTCCCAGCGCAGCGTGACCGGCGCATCGGGCGACAGGACGGCATTGGCATCGGTGGTCCACAGCGTGTTGGCATCCGGCACATCCCCGGCGGCAAGCCCGGTGCCGGGCAGCCAGCCGAAGACCGAATAGTAGGACAGGTTTTCTCCCACCGGCGACAGAAGCCGCACGATGGGCGAATCCGCGGCCTGAGTTTCGCGGTAGGTTTTCAGCGACAGATCATCGATGCGTCCGCCGCGCAGCGAAAGCGATCCCGACAGCTTGCCCGAATCGATCTTCACGCGCGGCGCTTCGGGGACCGGTGTCACCTCGGTCTGCCCCGGGGCCGCCGCCGGTTCGGTCGTCGCGCCCGCCGCCGTTGCTTCGGGGGTTGCAACAGCGGTCTCGGCCTGAGGCGGGGTCGTTGCCGGCGGCTCTGGCGGCGGAAACAGGACGAACCAGGCGATCATCACCGCCGCGCTCAGAACCATAGCCAGGATCAGGTTCTTGTTGTTCTGCTCTTCCATCTGCCCGCCACCATGCCGATCATCGGATCAGCGGTGCTTCAACGCCAGGGCCGGGCAAAGGTCAAGCGGTTTTGCCCGCAAGGCGCACCGACACCTGATCAATTCCAGGCCAGCTTCATGCCTTCCGCTCCAGCCGGTAACTTCCCTCCGGCAGATTCAACGCGGCGGCCAGGTCGCGAAGCTGGGTCATCGACAGGGTGATCCGCAGCACTTCGTCAGTCTGCGGATCGGCCTGTTCCACCGTCACGCAATCTTCAAAGGCATTGATCACGATGTCCTCCATCAGGGGCAGATCGCCGCCTTCATCCACCAGGGTGATCACGGTGGCGTCGAATTCGTGCTCGATGGTGAACATGGACCGCAGGCTATCGCCCCCGGCCTGCTTCGGCAATGGGCTCGGCATCATGACGGCTTTGTGAGCCTCTCCGACAAATGCCCGGGGCCGACCGCCCTTTCCCTCACCCGCCGATTTGTTACCCTTGTCCGGTCTGTCGAGGGTTCCCATGCACTTTCCCCTGTTCATCGCGGTCTCGTTTGTCCTGGGCGGCTGCGTCGCCACGCTTCCTGCCGCGCCGCCCGCCGCCCCGACGGCAGCTGTCGCGCCCGCACAGCCGCCTCGCGTTGCCGCCGAGACGTTCCTGTCGGTCGTCGCGCAGGTCGAGCCTGTGGCAGAACGCTATTGCCGCAGCCGGGGCGTGGCGCCGAACTGCGACTTCCGGATCGTCGTCGACGACAGGCGCGGTCAGCCCCCGAACGCCTTCCAGACCCTGGACCGGCGCGGACGCCCGGTGATCGGCTTCACGCTGACGCTGATCGCCGACGCCCGCAACGCCGATGAGCTGGCTTTCGTCCTGGGCCACGAGGCCGCGCATCACATCGCGGGCCATATTCCCAAGCGGCAGGACCAGGCCTTGTCCGGCGCGCTCTTGGCGGGCGCTCTCGCCCAGGCCAGCGGGCTTTCCGCCGAAGAGGTCCGTGCGGCCCAGAACATCGGTGCCGAGGTCGCCGCCCGCAGCTATTCCCGCGAGTTCGAGCTTGAGGCCGATGCGCTGGGGGCCGAGATCGCGCTGCTGGCCGGCTATGATCCCGTGCTGGGTGCCGGATTTTTCGACCGGCTGCCGGATCCCGGTGACCGCTTCCTTGGCACGCATCCGCCGAACGCCGAACGCAAGGCGCTGGTGGCCGCGACGGTCCGCCGACTTCGGGGGTCTTGATCTGCGTCAAGGCAGACCGTCGCGACCGCGTTCAGCATGTCGTCATTGGACGGAGGTCTGGACCATGATCGGATATCCCGAAGCACCGAAGGCCTGGTGGCTTACCCGAGGCATGGCGCGGATTTCCGGGGTCAACTTGCCGCGGGCCGTGGTCGAAGGCTGGCTGCAGCGCGACGAGCTGGAAGAGCTGATCATCCGCTGCGCGGCCTGCGGCCGGGGCGCGGCCTGCGAGGCATGGCTGGCCGGGTCCGGCTCAGCCGAGGCAATGCCAGAGTTCTGCCCGAACAAGGCCGGGATCGAAGCTTTGGGCTGACCCGTCGGCGTGTCGCCCGGGCATGTCCTGGCCGCGCGGGAATGATCGTCCGCGACGGCATCCCGCGCGACCGTCTTGCGGCAGTCGGGACAGCGGTCGTGATCATGCCGAGGCCCGCTGCAGCGGAATCCTGATGCGCGCGCCCGCAGCCGCCTGAAGCACTGGCGACGCATCGCATCAGGATGCTTCGAGCCAGCCATCCATTTCGCCCGGCCGCCGCAATCGCCGCACTGATCATCAGGTGGATTTTAACGGGTCGGGCAACGCACCCCGAAAGCGAAACGGTCAAGCTCCGGGGTGGCAGGCGAAAGACCAGTCAAGGATCGCAGGCGTCAGACCAGCCGCCCCCAAAGATCATACTCCCCCGCCTCGTCCACATCGACCTTCACGATGTCCCCCGGGGACAGCCCCTCAAAGCCTTCGTCGATGAACAGGTTGCCGTCGATTTCGGGCGCGTCGGCCTTGGTGCGGCAGGTGGCGCCGTCCGCATCGACTTCGTCCACGATCGCTTCCAGAACCTTTCCAACCTTTCGGGCCAGTTTTGCCGCCGATATCGCCTGCGCTTTTTCCATGAAGCGATCCCAGCGGTCCTGCTTGACGTCCGGGGCCACATGGCCCGGCAAGTCATTCGATCGCGCGCCCGCGACATTCTCGTACTGAAAACACCCAACCCGGTCCAGCTCGGCGTCGTCCAGCCAGTCAAGCAGCGTCTGGAACTCTGCCTCGGTTTCGCCCGGGTAGCCCACGATGAAGGTCGAGCGCAGGGTCAGATCGGGACAGACCGCGCGCCAGGCGGCAATCTCGTCCAGGGTCTTCGCGGCGGCGGCGGGCCGGGCCATGCGCTTCAGCACATCCGGGTGGGCATGCTGGAACGGGATATCGAGATAGGGCAGCACCAGCCCATCCGCCATCAGGGGGATCAGCTGTCGCACATGCGGATAGGGATAGACATAGTGGAGCCGGACCCAGGCCCCGAGCTTGCCCATCTCGCGCGCAAGGTCTGTGATATGGGCCCTGACGTCGTCGCCCTTCCAGGGGCTGAGGTCATGCTTGCGGTCCACTCCGTAGGCGCTGGTGTCCTGGCTGATGACCAGCAGCTCCTTGACCCCCGCCTCGACCAGCTTCTCCGCCTCGCGCAAGACGGCATGGGCTGGACGCGAGACAAGCCGCCCCCGCATGTCCGGGATGATGCAGAACCTGCACTTGTGGTTGCAACCCTCGGAGATCTTCAGATAGCTGTAGTGCCGCGGTGTCAGCGACACGCCGGTCGCCGGCAGAAGGTCGATGAACGGGTCGGGTGCCGGGGGCACCGCGCCATGCACGGCATCCAGCACCGCTTCGTATTGATGCGGCCCCGTCACGGCCAGCACCTTCGGATGCGCGCCGGTGATATACTGCGGTTCAGCCCCGAGACACCCGGTCACGATCACCCGGCCGTTTTCCTGCAAGGCCTCGCCGATCGCCTCCAGGCTTTCCGCCTTGGCACTGTCCAGAAACCCGCAGGTGTTCACGATCACCGCATCCGCGCCCTTGTAGTCGGGCGAAATCGCATATCCCTCGGCCCGAAGCCGGGTCAGGATACGTTCTGAATCCACCAGCGCCTTGGGGCAGCCGAGCGAGACCATGCCGATGGTCGGCTGGCCGTCGCGCCGAAAGTCGGGCACCAGAGCGCGGGCAAGGTCGGGGCGAAGGAGTGGCGGGTTCTGCGACATGGGCCGCCTATACCCTGCGCGGCACCCGCAGAAAAGCCCGCGCTGTCGGCCAATAGCTGCCAGTCAGGCCCCCCTGACTTGGCAACCCGCCGCGCGGGGACATAAACTCTGGCAAAACAAGAAAATCTTCAGGAGGTGAGCATGCGCTGGATCGTCCGGGTCGGGATCGCACTGGCGGTTCTTGTGAGTCTCGGATTCGGGCTGATGGCCGTGGTCCCGTCCGAACGCATCGCGCAAGCCGTCTCTGGCCAGTTCGAGGCGATGACCGGCCGCAAGCTGGAAGTTCTGGGCGAGGTGAAGCCCCGCCTGTGGCCCAGCCTTGGCGTGACAACCGGGCCGGTCAGCATCGCCAACGCCGACTGGGCCGCCAGCGATGCGCCCCTGTTCCGCGCCGAAAGCCTGTCGATCGACGTGAATCTTGGCGCGCTGCTGGGGGGCGACATCAGGATCCTTGGCCTGACCGCCGATCAACCCGAGATCAGTCTGGAACGCGACAAGGACGGACGGGTGAACTGGGACTTCGCGGCCGGCGCGGCCGGTGGCGTCGGCGCAGTGCCTGCCCCCGCGACCGGCTTCACGCTGGACGAAGGCTCGATCACCGGCGGCTCCATCCGGTTCAACGACCGCCAGTCGGGCCGGATGATCGCGTTGGACGATGTCAATGCCACCCTTGCAATCCCGGACTTTTCCGGCCCCTTCACGCTGACCGCGACCGCGCTCTCCGGGGGGCAGAAGGTGGTGCTGGATCTGACCGGCGAGGTCTTTTCCGCCTTTGCCATGGGCCGCGTGGTGCCGGTCAGGATCAACCTCTCGGCTGGCTCGGCCAAGCTGGGGTTTGCTGGGCGCGGCGGATATGCTCCGCTCGCAGCGGAAGGCGCGCTGATGGCCGACCTCGCGGACTTGCCCGCTCTGGGCGCATTTATTGGCATCGGGCTGGAGCGGCCCGGTCCGGGTCTTGGACGTGACCAACTGCAGGTCTCGGGCCAGCTGACGCTTGACGGCACCGGCGCCGCCTTCCTGCGCGGGGCCGAAATCGTGGCGGACTCCAACCGGATCAAGGGCGATCTTGACCTGACACCCGGCGCGGCGCGGCCCCGCCTGAAGGCGCAGCTTGCCGCCGGAGCGATCACCCTGGGCACCGGCCCGGATGGCGGGTCGGGTGGTGGCGCGGCGGGCGGCATGCAGGCGGAAAGCTGGCCGGCGGGCGAGGTCGACGTTTCTGCCCTGGGTCTGCTGGACGCCGAGATTGCCTTCACTGCGCCCTCGGTCGATCTTGGCGTCCTGAAGTTCGGTCAGACCGCCGCACTGATCACCGTGGACCGCGCCCGTGCCGTGATCGAGATCCGCGGGATCGAAGCCTATGGCGGCCAGATCAGCGGCGACTTTGTCGTGAACGGGCGCGGCGGCCTTTCGGTCGGCGGACGGCTGACGCTTGCCGGGATGCAGACCGAACCCCTCTTGACCGACCTTGTCGGCTGGGACCGGCTGGTCGCGACCGGCGATGCCGACCTGGAGTTTCTGGGCGTCGGCAACTCGGTCGACGCGATCATGAAAAGTCTGCAGGGCCAGGGCGCGCTGCAACTTGGCAAGGGAGAATTGCGCGGTCTCGACATCGCCGGGATGCTGCGGACGCTGGATCCGGGCTATGTCGGCGAAGGCCAGAAGACCATCTTCAACGGAATGGCGGGCACCTTCACCATTGCCAAGGGCGTGCTGTCGAACACCGATCTGAAGCTCGTCGCGCCGTATGTGACCGCCGCGGGTGCGGGCGAGATCGGCTTGGGCGCACGCACGATCGACTACCGCCTGCGGCCCACGGCGCTGGCGGCGGCGGACGGGACCGGCGGGGTCATGGTGCCCCTGCTGATCACCGGCCCCTGGGCCAGGCTGCGGTTCCAGCTGGATCTGGAATCGGTCGCCCGCGAGAAGATGGCAGCGGAAGCAAAGGCCGCCGCCGCCCGCCTGCAAGAGGAAGCCAGGGCCGCCGAGGCTGCCGCGAAGGCGGACCTGGAGCAGCGTCTGCAGGAAGAGCTCGGGATCGAGGTCGCGCCAAGCGAAGGCATGGGCGATGCCGCGAAACGGGGCGCTCAGCAGGCGCTGGAGGACACGGCCCGCAAGGCGCTGGACGAAGTCCTGGGCGGCAACTGAGCCCCGGCGCTGCCGGTATTGTGACGGGCACAAGTCTTGATGTTGAAGCTGCCGCGAACCCGTGCTGAGACTGCCGGCGTCGGCGCGGGAAGAGGGTGGCGGATGCGGGTCTTCATCAACGGCTTCGGGCGGATCGGGCGGTCGGTCCTCAGGGCCCTTGCCCTGTCGCCGGACCGTTGGCCGGGGCTGGAAGTCGTCGGGATCAACGACATCGCGGCGGCAGAACTGTGCGCCTATCTTTTCGAGTATGACTCTGTCTTCGGTCCATGGCGCGGGACCGCGACCCTGGACTCGGGGGCGCTGGTGGTGAACGGGCTGCGGGTGCCGCTTTTCCGGGCGCCCGATCTGTCGACGCTGGATCTGACCGGCGTCGATCTGGTGCTGGAATGCACGGGCCGGGCCGAAACGCGCGACGTGGCGGAACGGGGCCTGCGCGCCGGGGCGGGGCGGGTGCTGATCTCGGGTCCGTCTTCGGGGGCCGACGAGACCGTGGTCCTCGGGGCGAATGACGCGGCGCTTCGGGATCAGCGGATCGTTTCGAACGCCTCTTGCACCACGAATGCGCTGGCCCCCCTGGCGCGGTTGATCCAGCAGAACTGGGGCATCGTGACCGGGTCGATGACGACGGTCCACTGCTATACCGGCAGCCAGCCGAGCGTGGACGCGCCGGCTGCCGACTGTCAACGAAGCCGGGCGGCCGCCCTGTCGATGGTGCCGACCACGACCTCTGCCGCGCGGCTGCTGGACGGGGTCCTGCCCGACATCGCCGGGCGGGTCGTCGCGCAGGCGGTGCGGGTGCCCGTGGCCTCGGTTTCCTGCGTCGACTTCCATCTGATGACCGAGGCCCGCCCCTCGGTCGAGGAGGTGAACGCGACCTTCCGCGGTGCGGGGGGAGTGATCGGCACGACGGATCGACCGCTCGTGTCCTGCGACCTGCGGGCGCGACCGGAGTCGGTCGTCATGGCCTGTCCCGAGACGAAGGTGACTGCGGGGGGAATGCTGCGGGTCTTCGGGTGGTATGACAACGAGTGGGGGTTCTCGAACCGGATGCTCGACATGGCCCTGCGGATGGGGTGAGCCCCTGCACTGCGGACAGGCAGGGCATCGGCCTGGAAAAACCCTGAGACGGGGGCGGTCGGTTCAAGGTCCGGCCGCGCCGTCCGTCCTGCGACTGATGCGTTCCGATGGCAAGGCCTGAGCGGGGGGGCGCGGCCCTGGCGTTCAGAGGCTTTGCGGTGCGGTCGCGGTTGGCTTGGGGGTGGCTGCCGCGGATCGCCGGCAGGGGCGGACTCGTCTGCGGATCAGTCGGGGAAAGGAACACGCCATGGCCGGGTGAGGACCGGGCGCTACATGTGGCACCAGGCTTGTGGAGGACGCATGCGTGCATTGATTCTGGGGGCGTCGGGCGGAATCGGCCGGGCGCTGGTCTCGGCCTTGCGTGGGCGGGGCGAGGTCATCGGGCTGTCACGGTCGGACCATGGGCTGGAGGTCACCGACGAAGGCTCGGTCGCGGCGGCGCTTGGTCGACTGGAGCCGGGCTTCGATCTGGTGATCGTGGCGACCGGCGCGCTGGTCCTGGGGGGCGTCGGGCCGGAGAAAAGCCTGCGCGCCGTGACGGCGGAGGGGTTGGCGTCACAATTTGCGGTGAACGCGGTCGGGCCTGCGCTGGTGATGAAGCACGCGCTGCGCCTGATGCCGCGAGACCGCGTCTCGCGGCTGGCGGTGCTGTCGGCGCGGGTGGGGTCGATCGGGGATAACGCTCTGGGAGGCTGGTATGGCTATCGGGCGGCGAAGGCGGCGTTGAACCAGTTCGTGCGGACGGCCGCCATCGAGGCGCGGCGGACCCATCCGCAGTCGGTTTTCGTCTGCCTGCATCCGGGAACGGTTGAGACCGGGTTGGCCCCGGACTTGCGGGCCGGCCATCCTGCCGTCTCGGCGGAGGTGGCGGCGGGGAACCTCTTGCGGGTGCTGGAAGGGTTGGGGCCGGAGGCGACGGGCGGGTTCTACGACTGGAAAGGCGAGGTGGTGCCGTGGTGAGGCTGGTCCTGGTCCTGGGGGATCAGCTCACGCCGGATGTGGCGGCCTTGAAGGCGGCGGACCGGGTGCGCGATGTGGTGGTGATGGCCGAGGTGACGGGCGAGGGGACCAGCGTTCCCCACCATCCGCAGAAGATCGCGTTGATCCTGGCGGCGATGCGGAAGTTCGCTGTTGCGCTGGAGGCCGAGGGGTGGCGGGTCGCCTATTCGCGGCTGGATGATCCGCTGAATGCGCAGTCGATTTCCGGGGAACTGCTGCGGCGTGCGGCGGAGTTCGGGGCGTCGGAGGTCGTGGCGACGAAGCCGGGGGAGTGGCGGGTGTTGCGGGATTTGCAGGACCTGCCGCTGCCGGTTCGGGTGCTGGAGGATGACAGGTTCCTTTGTTCCGAGGCGGAGTTTGCGGCCTGGGCCGAGGGGCGCAAGCAGCTGCGGATGGAGTGGTTCTATCGGGACATGCGGCGAAAGACCGGGCTGATGATGGAGGGGGATCAGCCGGCGGGTGGACAGTGGAACTTTGACCACGACAACCGCAAGCCCGCGAAGGGCGACTTGCTGCGGGCGCGGCCTCGGGACTTCGCGCCGGATGCGGTGGTGGAGGAAGTGCTGGCTTTGGTCGAGGCGCGGTTTCCGCATTTCGGGCGGCTGAGGCCTTTTCGCTGGGCGACGGACCGGGCGGGGGCTTTGGCAGCCTTGGCCGAGTTCGTGGCAGAGCGGTTGCCCCGGTTCGGCGAAGAGCAGGATGCTATGCTCGAGGGGGAGGCTTACCTGTCTCATGCGGTGATCTCGCCCTATCTGAACATCGGGCTGCTGCGGCCGATGGAGGTATGCCTTGCGGTCGAGGCGGCCTGGAAAGCGGGCAAGGTGCCGATCCAGGCGGCGGAGGGGTTCATCCGGCAGGTGATCGGCTGGCGGGAATATGTCCGGGGGATCTGGGCGCTGAAGGGGCCTGGATATCTGGAGGGGAACGCGCTTGGGCATTCCCGGGCCTTGCCGGGGGTGTATTGGGGCGGCGAGACCGGGATGGCCTGCATGAAGGCCGCCGTCGGGCAGACGCGGGATCTGGCCTATGCCCACCACATCCAGCGGCTGATGGTGACGGGGAATTTTGCGCTGCTCGCGGGAGTCGATCCTGCGGCGGTGCATAAGTGGTATCTGGCGGTCTATGTCGATGCCTTCGAATGGGTGGAGGCACCGAATACGATCGGGATGAGCCAGTTTGCCGACGGGGGGGTGTTGGGATCGAAGCCCTATGTCTCGTCCGGGGCCTATATCGACCGGATGTCGGATCACTGCGGGGGGTGCAGCTATCGGGTGAAGGAGAAGGTCGGGGAGAGGGCTTGTCCGTTCAACCTGCTCTACTGGCACTTCCTGGTGCGGCACCGGGAGCGGTTCCGGTCGAACCCGCGGATGGGGCAGATGTACCGGGTCTGGGACGGGATGGAGACGGGGCACCAAAAGGCGGTGCTGGCGGGGGCGGAAAGGGTGCTGACGCGGCTGGATGCGGGTGAGGTGGTGTGAGCTGCCCGCGCGCGGCTGGCTTTCGGGGGTGAGGGATTTCAAGGGGTTGGCTGTGGGCGTTAGGAGTTTGGAAAGGATCGGATTTGGCGGAGCCCGTGCAATGCGCGGTGCGCTGTAGGGTGCGCAGCAGCGCACCGGCCGATGATGCGCTGTAGCGCATCCTACGGGTCGAGACCTGTCGGCGTGCCAAGAATGTGTGCGCGGACGCGGGTGACTTTTGTCTCGCCTCTGGCCTTCGGCCAACCGGCCTGGCTGAGCGCGCCGCGCGGGGATGTTCGGGGAAGGGAAAGCGCGGCGCTCAAGGCGGGATGAGGAAAAGTGGACTCCGGTTTTCCGCATCAATCACGCGACCACCAAGAATCGAGGTCGGGATGATGTTTCCAGCAAGCATCATCCCGATCTAGCCGAAGAATCCGGGCCCCGCGCGGGTGAGGAGGGTTTCGGCGAGAGCCTTGCCGATCTGCGCGCCCTCGCTGACCGGGCCGCGCAGATCGCCCGCGACGTTGGCCGAGCCGTCGGGGCGGAGGAGTTCACCGCGCAGCCAGAGGGTCTGGCCTTCAAGGACGGCGAGGCCCGCGATGGGGGTTTCGCACGAGCCGTCGAGGGTGAGAAGGAAGCTGCGCTCGGCCGCGAGGCGGAGGCCGGTGTCGCGGTCGTGGATGGCGGACAGCAGGCGCGCGGAGCGGGTGTCATCGGTGCGACGCTCGATGCCGATGGTGCCTTGGGCGACGGCGGGAAGCATTTCTTCGGGCGCGATGGCCGAGCGGGCGACCTGCGCCATGCCCAGGCGGGTGAGGCCGGCCATGGCGAGGAAGGTGGCATGGGCGACGCCTTCATCGAGTTTGCGCATCCTTGTCTGGACGTTGCCGCGGAATTCCACGAGCTGCAGATCGGGGCGGCGCAGCGCCAGTTGCGCCCGCCGGCGGAGGCTGGAGGAGCCGACAGTCGCGCCTTGGGGGAGGTCGGAGATCGAGGCGTAGCGGGGGGACACGAAGGCGTCGCGCACATCGGCGCGGGGCAGGTAGCAGTCGAGGATCAGGCCATCCGGCTGCCGGGTCGGCATGTCCTTCATCGAATGCACGGCGATGTCGATGGACCCGTCAAGAAGGGCATCCTCGATCTCGCGCGTGAAGAGGCCCTTGCCGCCGATGTCGCGCAGGGCCTTGTCCTGGATCTGGTCGCCGGTGACCTTGATCACGACGATTTCAAAGGCCGCTTCGCCCAGGGCGAAGGCGGCCATGAGGGAGCGTCGCACCTCGTGCGCCTGCCAAAGCGCGAGGGGCGAGCCTCGGGTGCCGATCTTCAGGGGCGTCGCGGGGGTGGGCAGATCATCGCTCATGGTGCCAAGGCTTAGCCGTGTCAGCCGGGGCTGACAACTCTTGACAAGGCCGGACGGGCAGCGGACCCATGGACCGGATACGAAAGGGCCGAAGATGACCAAGACGATCCTGCGCGCGCTGAAGGGCGAGGTGCTGCCCACCCCCCCGATCTGGATGATGCGCCAGGCGGGCCGCTATCTGCCGGAGTATCGCGAGACGCGGGGACGCGCGGGAGATTTCCTGAGCCTGTGCTATACGCCGGACCTGGCGGCGGAGGTGACCTTGCAGCCGATCCGGCGCTACGGCTTCGATGCGGCGATCCTTTTCGCGGATATCCTGCTGTTGCCGCAGGCGCTGGGGCCGAAGCTGTGGTTCGAGACCGGTGAAGGGCCGCGGATGGAGACGACGGACACGCCGGGGCAGGTGGCGAACCTGAAGCCCGCCGACGCGATCCACGAGACGCTGGCGCCGGTCTATGAGACGGTGCGGATCCTGGCGCGGGAACTGCCGAAGGAGGTGACGCTGATCGGCTTTGCGGGCGCGCCCTGGACGGTGGCGACCTACATGATCGCGGGGCGGGGGTCGAAGGATCAGGCGGCGGCGCACAAGCTGAAGGCCGAGGATCGGGCGACGTTCCAGGCGCTGATCGACAGGATCACCGAGGCGACGGTGGAGTATCTGTCGGCGCAGGTCGAGGCCGGGGCCGAGGTGGTCAAGCTGTTCGACAGCTGGGCCGGGTCGCTGAAGGGGCAGGATTTCCGCGATTTTGCCGAGGCCCCGGCGGCGAAGATCATCGCCGCCCTGAAGGCGCGGCATCCAGGGATTCCGGTCATCGCCTTCCCGCGCGAGGCGGGGCAGGGCTATATCGGCTTTGCCCACCGGACGGGGGCGGATTGCGTGGCGATCGACAATTCGGTCAGCCCGGAGTGGGCGGCGGCGAATGTCCAGATCGACGGGCCGGTGCAGGGCAACCTGGCACCCGAGCACATGGTCACCGGGGGGCAGGCGCTGGTGGCGGCGACGCAGCATGTGGTCAGGGCGTTCGCCAAGGGGCCGCATATCTTCAACCTGGGCCACGGGATCACGCCCGAGGCAAACCCGGACCATGTGCAGCTGATGATCGACACGGTGCGGGGGGCCTGAGGGCTTGGGCTGGGTGCTGGCCACGCTGGTCGCGGCGGTCGCCCAGACCGCCAGGAACGCGGCGCAGGCCGGCCTGACCCGCGAGATCGGGACGCTGGGGGCGACGCAGGTGCGGTTCCTGTTCGGGCTGCCCTTTGCGGTGATCTTCCTCGGGCTGGCGGCCTGGGGGATGGGCGAGGCTCCGCCGGCGCTGACGGCGGGCAGTCTTGGCTATGCGGCGCTGGGGGCGCTGGCGCAGATCGGGGCGACGGCGCTGATGCTGGTGACGATGCAGTCGCGGTCCTTTGCGGTCACCACGGCCTGGATCAAGACCGAGCCGGTGATCGTGGCGCTGGTCGCGACCGTGGTGATCGGCGATCCCCTGACCCCGGCCAAGCTGGTGGCGATCCTGGTGGCGACGGCGGGGGTGCTGATCCTGTCGACGCGGCCCGAGACGGCGCGGGGGATGCTGCGCGACGCGGCACCAGTGGCGACGGGCCTTCTGGCGGGCTTCCTGTTCGGGCTGGCGGCCATCGGCTTTCGCGGCGGCATCCTCGCGCTGCCGGAGGGCAGTTTCCTGATCCGGGCGAGCACGATCCTGGTTGTCAGCCTGGTCCTGCAAAGCGGGGTGCTGCTGGTCTGGCTTCTGGCCTTTGACCGGCGCGCGCTGGCTGGGTCGTTCCGGGTCTGGCGGCCCTCGATCCTGGCGGGGTTTCTGGGGGCCTTTGCCTCGCAGTTCTGGTTCATCGGCTTTTCCCTGACAACGGCGGCCAATGTCCGCACGCTGGCGCTGGTCGAGGTGATCCTGGCGCTGGGCGTGTCGGCGCTGGTGTTCCGTCAGCCGGTGAGCCGGCGGCAGGTGGTGGGCACGGCCGTCATCCTCCTGGGGGTGGGGTTGCTGCTGAACGCCTGAACCCTGCGCACCAGGCCATCGGGCCAGCGCCGCCGAGGCGCTTCCGGCGGGGACCGCCGGCGGGCGACCGTGGCATTTCGCGCGCGGGCGGTGCGTCTTGCGGGGAGACGAGACGCCGACGACGCGCTGTCCTGTCAGGCGTGGATCGCCCCGTCGCCGCAGGCAAGTGCTGCCTCGCGCACGGCTTCGGACCAGGTCGGGTGCGCGTGGCTGGTAAGGGCGAGGTCCTGGGCCGCGGCGCCGAATTCCATCGCGACGCAGACCTCGTGGATCAGGTCGCCTGCGCCGGGGCCGATGATGTGGCAGCCGAGGATGCGGTCGGTGGCCGCGTCGGCGATGAGCTTGACGAAGCCCTCGGCCTGAAAGACCGCCTTGGCCCGGGCGTTGCCCATGAAGGGGAAGCGGCCGACCTTGTAGGCGCGGCCTTCGGCCTTCAGCTGTTCCTCGGTCAGGCCCACGTTGGCGACCTCGGGTGTCGTGTAGATGACGCCGGGGATGACGCCGTAGTTCACATGGCCATGCTTGCCGGACAGGACCTCGGCCACGGCCATGCCTTCGTCCTCGGCCTTGTGGGCGAGCATCGGTCCGGCGACGCAATCGCCGATGGCATAGAGGCCGGGGATGTTGGTCTGCCAGTGCGCGTCGGTCTTCACCGTGCCGCGCGGGCCCGTCTCGACGCCGAGCGCCTCGAGGCCGAGACCGCCGGTGTAGGGTTTGCGACCCGTCGCAACGAGGACAATCTCGGCGTCGAGGGTGGCCTCGGTGTCGGTCTTTCTGACCTTGTAGCTGACCGTTGCACCCTTCCTGGCCTTGGTCACCGACTGGACCGCAGCGCCGAGGACGAAGGCCAGACCCTGCTTTGTCAGGATGCGCTGGAAGGTCTTGGCGACCTCGGCGTCCATGCCGGGGGTGATGGCGTCGAGGTATTCGATCACGGTGACTGCCGTCCCGAGGCGGGCGTAGACCGAGCCCATTTCGAGGCCGATGACGCCCGCACCGATCACGACCATGCTCTTCGGGATCCTGCCCAGGGTCAGCGCGCCGGTGGAGGTGACCACGGTTTCCTCGTCCACCGTGACGCCAGGAAGGGAGGAGGCTTCCGACCCGGTGGCGATGACGATGGCTTTTGCGGTGTGGGTCTCTTCGCCGACCTTCACCTGTCCCGGTGCCGGAATGGTGGCCCAGCCCCTGATCCAGGTGACCTTGTTCTTCTTGAACAGGAATTCGATCCCCTTGGTGTTTGCCTGGACCACATCATCCTTGTAGCCCTGCATCTTTGTCCAGTCGACCTTCGGGGAAGTGCCGATCAGGCCCATCTTCTGGAAATTTTCCTGGGTCTCGTGCAGCATGTGGGTGGCGTGCAGCAGCGCCTTGGACGGGATGCAGCCGACATTCAGGCAGGTGCCGCCCAGGGTGTCGCGTCCTTCGACGCAGGCGACCTTCTGGCCAAGCTGCGCGGCGCGGATGGCGGCGACATAGCCGCCGGGGCCGGCGCCGATGATGATGGTGTCGAAATCTGCCATGGGTCTGGTCCTTGTGTTCGGATCGGGGACCGGGGGTTTGCACCCGCGGCGCCCTGCAGGATGGTTGCGGACAGAAGATCGGGCTACACGAGCGCGGCCACGATCATCGTCAGGGTGGCAAAGAAGCCTACCGCCCAGATCGCCGAGCGCCAAGGGCACCAGCCGAAGGCATAGGCGGGAATATAGAGGACGCGGGCCGCGAGATAGGCCCAGGCGGCGTATCGGGTGACCGGCGTGGACTGGTCGCCCATGGTCACCACGACCACGGCCAGAGTGAACAGGATCAGCCCTTCGAAGTGGTTGTTCATCGCGCGCTGCATGCGACCGGTCCGGGTGGAGAGCTGCCGCGTCGGCGGATGGTCGCGGGGGCCGGAGGTGTAGCCGGTGCCCAGTTCCCTGTTGGCCGGAATGGCGAAGAGGTGGAACTGCACGGCTTGCAGAAAGCCCGCAAGGGCGAGGGCGGTCAGTTCGGGGGTCATGCGGCGGCCTTCTTCGTCCAGCGGGCGATGGTTTCGGGGGTAAGACGCCGCGCACGGGTGGCGGTGAACCAGTCGCGGCAGGCGGCTTCGGCTTCGGCCACTCCCGGAAGGGCGCGAAGGCGGGTGATCTCCTGGGCGACCTCGTTCCAGCGGGCGAGGATCGAGCGGTCCTGCGCCTCGTTCCGGTTGGCGCGGGCGTGCCATTTCGAGCCGAGATGATACTTGTCGGAAGGCGGGCCCATGCCGCGACCGCGATCGTTTTTCATGAGGAAAACGTCGGTCGAGCGGATGGCATAGTGGTTGACCTCGGCTCCGCCGCGGACGGCGGCATTGGCGGGACTGTAGCGCGATCTTGGCGGGCCGTGAAGGACGGAGGAGGAGAGGGGCTCTCCTGCGGCATTGACGGCTCGGGGGGCGGCGACCAGGGGGCCGGTCGGCATGTGGTCGGACGCGGATGCGAAAGAACGCAAGCGGAAGAGGGATTTGAACTTGACGGTAGCGGGATCGATCGCGGTCTCGCAGGCGGTGAAGGCGGGCAAGGTTTCGCCGGGCCAGCGGGCGTGGCCGTTGTCGCCGAACAGGCGCCAGGGCAGCGCGATGCTGTCGGCGTCATCGGCACGGGCGATGAGGCTTTGCACCGGGGCGGCTCCCGGGGCGATGTTCAGGAATTCGTCGCTGTCGAGATGGGCCAGCCAGTCGACCGGTGTCGTGTCGAGATGGGCCATGGCGCGGGCGATCCCGGCAGACTGCGGTGGAGTGCCGGGGGGCAGGGGATTGCGCAAATGGGTGACCACACCGGCTTGGGCAAGGCGATCCAGAAGGGCGTCGGAGCCGTCCTCGCAATCGTTCGTGCAGATGACCACGGGATGAAAGCCGATGGCCCGGTGATAGGCGAGCCATTCGAGGATGTGGATGCCCTCGTTGCGCATGCAGCCGACCAGTGCGACCGGGGGCCTCGGGTCTGGTGCGGCCGACGTGGTCATGTCGTCAGGCCGCCGTCCGCAACCGGGCGTGGCCGAGGGCCGCCGCGAGACAGGCGGGAAAGCTGTGCCAGGCGGTGAAGCCGGCAAGGTTGCGGAAGTTGGCATCGGTGGCGGCCCGGGTCGGCCGGGTGCCGAGGTCGAGACACCGTTGCGCGGACCTCGGCGGCGGTGCGAGCGGTTCCGGGATGACAGGCCTTCCGCGCAGACAGGCTGGCAGAAAGCGGGGATATCCGGAATTTGTGCCGGCGTGAAAGCGCAGCCGGCCCTGCAGGGCATCAAGCAGATCGCGGTGGTCGAGGTCCTGGGCGGGAATGAACATCAGGCGACTCCGGTCGGCAGCGATGCGGATAGCGGAGTGTGCGGCGCGGCTGGTGTCAAGAGCGCGGCACCGGGCATCGGCGGCTTGCGGGTCACCGGAAGGCCAGCGGGAGCGTCTGTCCCAGGACGGTGAAGTCCAGCCGACCATAGCTGGTCTGCCAATCGGGACGGGTGGCACAAAGGCCCGTGACTTCGGCCCAGGGAGTGTCGGGGGCGGGCATCAGGTTTTCGGGCAGGGCTGTGGTGGTGAAGGCGGTGATGGCCTCGGGTGGGGTGTTGTGGGTTTTCAGGATGGTGACAGCGGCGGTGGTGTCGCGCTGCCAGTCGGCGAGGATCTGCGCGTGGGTGGCGGGGTCGAGGGCGGAGCAGGTGAGGAAGACGCGATGCTCGGCGATGGCCTGGGAGAGGAGGATATCGGCGGCGGGGGTGCCGGTTGGGATGACTTGGGCTGCGGCTTGGGTTGTCAGGGTAATGGCGAGGGCCAGCCACGGTGCGCCATGAATGCGCACCCTACGGAAGTGGCCCCCCACCCCCATCCCCTCCCCACGGAGGGGGAGGGGAGGCGCTTCGGGCGCGGCGGTGGGGGTGAGGCCGGGCATGTGGGGTCCGGGGTGGGGGGTGGCCGGTTGTGGGTGGCTTAGGATGCGCTACAGCGCACCGGCGGATGGTGCGCTGTAGCGCATCCTAGATGACTGCCCAAAAATAAGGCTAATTCTCTGCATAAGTGAGCAATACTCCTCGCAATTCGGCAAGCTCATGCAAGCTCTCTTCATCAGGCTTCCAGCACCATTTAACGCAAAGATTTCCAATAGCTTCAATGGATTTATTGTTGGCAATGGTCATCTGGATATATGAACTTATTGCCTGCGCGACATTATCAGACTTCCCACTTCCGAAGTAACTCACCAGAGCTAGGTGTTCCATCCCCGATGATCACATAGACCCTCGCCGGTCTGCCCTGTTCATGGCAAGGTCGATCCTGTGTGAGGTTCGGGAGGGGGT
>FWPV01004622.1_pt1 | contig 28787 bp, 28 predicted proteins | sample 2228371 | NCBI WGS metagenome assembly FWPV01 (sample SAMEA103939776, study PRJEB20133) | metagenome | reverse complement strand
GGATTGAAAGTTCGGTAAAACTTCGAGCCAATCTTGTAATATGGAAATAAAACAAGCTTTGTCCCTTGAATCCTTATGAAAGAAAGGGTCAGGTAGCCAAGGGGCACTTTTCCCCTTGGCTCTTACGGAACCGGACGTTCATCCGGCTCTTATTGTTCAGCCAATGACCGCTTGTATGACCAGTGAGCACATATCCCAGGCTCTTTGCGCAAATCCGTCGCAGCCAGGCATACGCCCTCCGCTGGCTTCTTCTCAGTCTCTTGTATTTCCGGATCGACCACCTGACCAACACCCGGTCTACATACTTAAACAACCGATCCAGTGATGATCCATAAAAATGTCTGAAATCATTGATCCAACCACGTATAACCGGATTGAGTTTCTCCGATAGTTCCGCATCCATATATCAAACGCATAATGCAGAAAAAGGTTAGCCAAAAACAAAGAAATCACTCCTCCCTGCAGCGTCCCCTTGTCCCGGTTCCGCAGCGCGCCATTCTCCTGACGAACAGGCGCCTTCAACCAACGTTCAATGTATAACCATATCCACTTCAAACGCCTCGATAAACTGTCCATCCACCCCCATAAGAACCATGATTCGATCTAACCCGCCTATACGCGTCCCCTATTTCATGCTTAAAAATACAAAACAGCTTCGCCTCACTCAAACCTCCTCCTTCCACTTCGGTACAGTTGACCTCAAGTTGCAGCCGAACAATGCAGCCCCTTCGCTTAACTTCCATTACAGAACCTTCATCACTACTACAGTCTGCTTTGCCCCTGTTTCCCGCATCGGTACTCTCACGCTTGCAGGGGATTGCCGCTTGCGCTTCTCCCTTCACATCGAAACACAAGTTCCCACGTTCCGCACGCAAGCCCAAATCAAGTTCACGCCGCCTCCATGCCGGACCCAACCTGGTCGCCAGGCAGGTTCCCCTCCAGATTGATCCCGGCTAAACGTCCCATCATCCGGCTTTGACGTCATTCCATAAGTTTCGACACGTCATCAGCGCTTCACTTTCGTTCGTCTCCTTGATTCATACCTGATCAGTACCATCCTGACCCTTTCCTCAACGCTCACCACCACAGCTTTTGGCCCCAGCAGCTTGAGCCGGTTTGAAGCCTGCACCTGCATGCCGGCTTCGAGGGGTCTTCCCTCAACTCACGTGCAACCTCGTGGCGCACGGACGTCCTTAAATAATTCAATAAATCACATGAAAAGCTCAAACCCATTCTTCCGGGCAATCGCCTCGTCTCTGCGCACTGCGTAGGAGACACCTGACGGCGTCACAAACTTAATTATTAGACAGTGCGCCCTATAAAATATTAAAGGCGCAATGACTGATAATTCGGATGATATCATCAGAGACGTAACCCCCACGCCAGGAAGGAGCGGTCAGCGGCCAGCAGTTTTAATATCTATACCCTCCCGGCGCCCTGAAAAACAAACAACGGCGGTTAAAGAAGAAAAAACTTTCCTGAACCGCCGTTATCACTTAATTTAATGAGTTACTGAATTACTTAAAGACGTCCCCCTGTTGTTCTGATAATCCTGCCGGAAGCATCGATATATTCTGCCGCCGGATATTCTGATATCTCCTGTACTCGGCGCTCCACCCGGTCAAAAACGCCATTGCGGATGCCCACAACTCCGTCTTGAATAATATCAAACCACGGATTTATGGTCAGCACCATGCCGTTGTATATAGCCCGGTCATACAGCATATTAACTTGTCCGTATTCTGCCATATTCAGGGCTTATCATACCCCTGAGATTACCGCCAATGGCCTTATTTCACGAGATATTTGATCGGCAAGGGCATCTTCGACAACATCCATATCATACCGGCTCTGCAGATTCATCCAATATCGAGGATTTTGATTAAAATAACGGCCTAAACGCAAGGCAAGCTCTGCTGTTACCGGTCGTTTACCATGAATAACGTGATTGATCCGCATTGCAGGCACCCCCAAATCCTGTGCAAGCCTGTATTGTGATATATTTAACTCGTTGAGTATCTCCTTTAAATACACCCCGGGGTGTATCGGTGAAATACGATGTTTTTTCATAATGAACTCCTTAGTGATAATCGACAATTTCTACCTGTTCTGCATTGCCGTTGCGCCATTCAAAACAGATGCGCCACCTATCGTTGATTCGGATACTATATTTCCCTTTTCGGTTCCCCTTCAACGCTTCAAGACGGTTCGAAGGCGGTTGTCGCAAATCCTCAAGATTCACTGCCGCATCAATGGCATTTAGTTTCATAAAGGCGCGTTCATGAAGATCCCTTTGAAATTTCCTGGAAAATTCACGTCGGAATATCATTTCAGTTTCGCGGCAATGGAATGATTTAATCATACAATGATAATAAACATTTTGTTTATTATGATCAAGAAAAATATTAACAAAAAAAATTTTAAAGTGGAAGAAAAGGAATGAACTATTTGGGTTTGCAGTTAAAAGGAAGATGGAGAGCAATGAATTTATTCAAGACCGTGCCTATTCCTCACGTTCCAAGTCCCAATATGCAAACGGACACAAATCCCGCCAGCCCCTTTGCGGCTTGCGGGGACGCTTATTGCCGCCTTGAACGGCCGGCCGGCGCTCCCGTCTGCCCCTGGGCTCCCTTAAAAGGAATTGGAGTCAATTTTATATGGGCGGTTAAAGAAAAACGGCGCTGAAAAAAACTAATCATTTCTAAAGTGCTGTCATTCGTGGATTTACAGCATTAATCACTAATCAAGGTTTGACCCCACGGTCTACAACACTAATCAAGGTTTGACCCCACCCCTATCTTGATGCGGCGAGTCTCTTATGAAATCAGCCACGAGACCAGGTGTGATATTTCTCCAGCCATCGTAAAATCTTTTCAGGCGCATGGGCTTTTTTCCATTCGCCTGCGACATACTTGTTGGCTTCGGCCATGGTGGGGTATATATGAATGGTGGACAGTATTTTATTAAGCCCAAGGCCGTGTTTCATGGCCAGCACATATTCTGAAATGATGTCCCCTGCCCTTGCGCCCACAATGGTGACACCCAGAATTTTATCCGTCCCGGGTTTGGTCAGGACTTTGATAAAACCATGATCTTCGGAATCGGCAATGGCGCGGTCCAGATCGGATAATTCATAGCGGCAGAGTTCATAGGCGATCCCTTTTTCTCTGGCATCGGTTTCATTAAGACCGACGCGGGCCACCTCAGGGTCTGTGAATGTCGTCCAGGGAATGACGCGATAATCAACTTTAAATGCTTTAATGCGCCCAAAAAGCGCATTGACAACGGCGAACCACGCCTGATGGCCGGCTACGTGGGTGAATTGATAGGGTCCTGCCACATCACCTGCACAATAAATAGTGGGGATACTGGTCTGAAGAAATTCATTGGCGGCAATGGTTTTTTTCGGGCTGATGGCCACGCCCAGTTCCTCCAACCCGAACCCGCTGATGTTGGCGGCGCGGCCCACCACCACCAGGATATCGTCAAACGGCATGCTCACATCTTTGCCGTTGTGTTCGCAAACCAGAACTTTATCGCCCTGATCGATTTTGACGGCTTTTGCCCGATGGCCGGTCCGCACAAGGACGCCCTCTTCTTCCAGCTTTTTTTGGATCAGCATGGCCACATCGGCATCTTCCCGACCCATCACCTGGGGCATCATTTCCACCTGTGTCACTGAGGCGCCCAGCCTGCAGAACGTCTGCGCCAGCTCGCATCCCATTGGACCGCCGCCCAAAACAACCAGACGCTTCGGCAGATACCGGAGATCCCAAACCGTATCTGATGTGAGATATTTCACCTTTTCAAGACCGTCAATGGGCGGAATAAATGGACGCGCGCCGCTGGCAATGACGATGCTTCGGGTCGTCAGGGTCTTCCCATTGATCTCAACTGTATAGGGCGAAGTGATTTTGGCTTGTCCCTGGATACACTCCACGCCTAATTTTGAGTACCGCTCCACGGAATCATGGGGTTCAATTTTTCTGATGATCCGTTGAACCCGATCCATGACGCGCGCAAAATCAAACTGGATGTCTCCTTTTTCAAAGCCGAATTCAGTTGCCCTGCGGACATAGGATAATATTTTGGCGGAGCGGATCAGGGCCTTGCTGGGCACGCAACCGGTATTCAAACAATCGCCGCCCATTTTATGCTTTTCAATCAGCGCCACTTTGGCCCGGACCGTGGCTGCAATATACGATGCAACGAGTCCGGCTGCGCCAGCGCCGATCACCACCAGGTTATAGTCGAATTTCTTGGGTTTCGGATATTTGGCCGGATTTTTTTTAGACCGGATCATTGCAGCTTATTTTTCATGATTTCGGCATAATCAGCGCGCATTCCGGACCGATGACCCGCATCAGTTCAGCAAATATGCTCCTGAAATTGAGCACACCGACGACTTTTTTGTCCCGGGTGACCAGGAGCTGGCGGACATCCAGCCGGAACATATTGTAAATGGCCCAGTTGATGGTGTCATCTTCTTTAAGCACGGGATGAACCGGCACCATGCAGTCCCGGATACTTTTTTGGGTTTCCTGCTTGACCAGTTCGGAAAAACTGGTGTTTACCCAATCAAACCGTTCTTGAATTCGGCTGATTTCTGTGGCAGCATCCCGCACCCGTGAAGAAAGAAGCGTCTGAATGGCGCGGGATTCAGGTTCCCGGGATTTCTGGGGCACCAGCGACCGGATCAGGTGGTACATATCCAGCTTGCCGATGATGTTATGAGGTTTGTCGGTCACAAACACGGATTTGATGATTTTGTTTTCTGTTTCGGGAAGCTGATCATAGCGCATTTTCATTTTCATCAGCGCGTTGCACAGCGGTTCTTCCACATCCACCATATCATATTGTTCAATGGGGATCATGATATCTTTTATTTTTTTATCTGTTTCCATGGGATCTCTCCTCTATCATTTTATGGGAATAATAGATAGTTCCTTAAAAAATTATGCCGGCCGGAAAATCAACAGCCAAGCATGGGCGATCAGGACGCTGATAATCATATAGGGAAACGCGGTTTTGAAAAACCCGAAAAATGTGATTTTATACCCACGCGATTCTGCAATGCCGATGGTCACCACATTGGCTGAAGCGCCGATCATGGTGCCGTTGCCGCCGAAACACGCGCCCAAGGCCAGGGCCCACCACAGGGTGTTTTCAGATCCCGGAATGGCGGCGCTCAAATAAGCCACAATGGGAAGCATGGTCGCAGTAAACGGGATGTTGTCCACAAACGCGGACATAATGGCCGCCACCCAAAGGATCAAGCTGCATGCCACCACAAAACTGCCGCCGGAAAGATGCAAAATCCAGTCGGCGATCAAGGAAAGCAGCCCCGCGGATTCCACAGCGCCCACCACAATAAACAGGAAAATAAAAAACATAAGCGTGGGCCATTCAATATCTTTTTCAATGAGCTCAAGCAAATCCACTTTTTTGGTGACCAGGGCGATCACAAGGAAAACAGATGCGCCCAGAAGAGCGGCGATGCTGACTTCCATATGCCAGAACCCATGGCTCAAAAACAAAAAGATAACAAACCCCAGCACAAGCAGCCCCCAGGTCAGCAATCCCTTGTCGGTAATCTGATAGCGCTGCCGGAGCTCTTCAATGTGCGCCGGAATATCTTCCACCTTGGCCTTGGCATATTCTTTACCCCAGACGAATTTGGTAAATATCGCCAGCGCAATGATGGAAAGAATACAAACCCAGATCAGGGCCACGACAAAATTCGTAAAGGTCAGCCCGGCGTAAGACCCGATCATGATGTTGGGGGGATCGCCGATCAAGGTGGCCGTGCCGCCGATATTGGACGCCAGAATCATGGGAATAAGCATGGTCAGCGGATTGATGCGCAGGGAAAGACAGATCTCAATGGCCACGCCGGTAATTAAGAGCATGGTGGTCACGTTATCCAGAAAAGCGGATGTCACCGCCGTAAAAGTCATCAGATAAAGTGACAAAAGAAACACATTTCCTTTGGCAAGACGATAGGACATATAGGCGCACCACTGGAAAACGCCTGTGCGCTTAAATATGCCGACAATCACCATCATGCCCAAAAGCAGAAAAATAACATTCATATCAATGGAATGGATGGCATATTCAAACGTAAAAATTCTCAGCTCAAAATTAAGCGTGCCAAACGTGTAAGAGATCGCCAGCATCAGGGCAGCGCCGAGCATGGCAGCAACGGTTCTATGAAGCAATTCAAATGAAATCAACGCATAGGCAATCAGAAACACAAGGGTGGATATCCAGAAGGCCGGCCCCAATGTGCGCGGCAGGCTGATGTCTTTGGATAACGAGCATTTTTTCTCCAGCTTACACATGCCATCAGTTGGCAATGGTATGGTCTGAGTCCTGAAGCTTGATTTTTTCACAATCAATTGCAGATGAACGCCATTTACCTGTTTTTCATCGATAAAAAACCGGGCAATATATTTTCCGCCGCTGTCGGAGGTGGTTTCGCAAAGAACCGTGTCGCCATCCATGACAACCACTTCCACATCATTGACCGGTTCATGATGAAAATCCAGAATATATCCGCTGATGTCAAATTCTATTTCATTTTCCTTTGGCTCTAATGGAACGGATTCAGCTGCCCCGTGACCCGCCAGAGCGCCGGAGGCTGTTATCATGCCGGCAGTCAACATAATGAAAATAAAGCAAAGGCTCTTCTTTAAAATCATTCTCTATATTTCCTCCTTATTTTATTTTTGATATCGGATATCATGATTCTATTTGCCGCCTGCCCCGACCTTGGTTTTAGGGATCAATTGTGGTGTCATATGGAAAAAACACCATGCGTCCAAAACCAAAACGGGCTTAAAAACGCTGAGGGTCGCTCTTTTATCCCGGTTTCCCCATATTATGGTTTATGATCGTTTGACCGCATTTCACCCCGGGTTAATGAGAAAAATAATCCAATGGCACATAAGATTGTAAAAATCAAGAAAACGATTTTTACGCTTATTAAAAATTTGGGGGGATTTGATCCCGACAGGTGCGAATCCCCCATGATGACCGCAAAAACAATCGTTGCAATCGCCATGCTCATCATCTGACCGATCACCCGCATGGTGGCCACGGCGCCCGAAGCAATGCCGAAATACCGCTGATGCACCGCGCCCATGATCGCATTCATGTTCGGGGAAGAAAAAAGCGCAAAACCAAATCCAAGCAACACAAGCGCCCCAAGGATATAAAAAAAAGATGCTGCCGAACCAGTCTAGTTTTTCATCCCTATCTCCCCGCCATTCCGTTTTCAGACGGCTGAATGTGATTATAATCGACAACACGCCAAAAGGGATCATTGCCAGAAAAATACTGCGCCAGCCCAAATGATGCGTCAACATCCCGCCGACCGTAGGGCCGGCAGACAACCCCACATACACCGCCGCCACGTAAATGCCGATAGCTCTGCCTCTCCGGTCCGGCGGAAACACGGATGTCACAATGGCCATACCGATGGTCACGATCATGGCCCCGCCCAATCCCTGCAAAATTCTTAAGGTAATTAACATCACAATGGAATTGGTCAACGCCAGAAAACACGAAGCAACGACAAATAAAATCAGGCCCGTTGTAAATATTCTTTTGCGTCCATGAATATCCGCGATCTTGCCCGCAGGCACCAGAAAAACAGCCGTGGCCAGCAGATAAGCCGTGGATATCCAGCTCAACACCACTGCGCTGATCTTAAATTCGGCCTGAATCACGGGCAGGGCCACATTGACCGCAGAGATCATAAACGGACCCATAAAGGAAGTAACAGCAGCGACAATCAGCGTGGGTCGCTCCAGGTGAGACTCTTTTGAAAAATCATGCAAGGTATGCGTGGACATGGGTTCGGTGGGTTTCAGCAAGATGTCTTCTTGAAAATATTTATCAACATTATTTCTTTTATCCCAAAAAGGGAAAATATGCTTTTGTGCGCGCAAACAAAAAAAGGCAGGTCTTTTGTTTTTTTAGACCTGCCTTCACTGCATCAGAACACAGTGTCAATCTTTGCGTTTTATGCTTCCAGCCGCTTGACTTTGACAGCCTGGGGGCCTTTCGGAGAGCTTTCAACTTCTAAGGATACGCGTTCTAACTCCTTAAGCGTCTTAAAACCGTTGCTTTCAATGTTTGAAAAATGAACAAACACATCGCCATGCGATTCGGTTTCAATGAAGCCGTAGCCCTTTTTCTCATTAAACCATTTAACCCGACCTTCCACTCACTCGCCACCTCCTTTCATTGTTTGCTCGTACAACTTTCAGGTGCTACTTCGGAAGTTGTTTTCAGGAGATATCGCTGTCGCGAAAGATCGAAATTGAACAGTTCCCGAAATGCCGTGCTTACTTCTTGTACCATAATCCTTCTTAAACGGTTGATCGTCCATGGATTACAGCTTTGCTCTAAAGGATAATAAACTTCGTGTCAATAAAAAATTAAAGAAAAAACCGGACGATAATGATAAAAATTGGCTTGTAAGAAAAACACTTACAAACATTTTTGCTTAAACCGCGCGCGAGATCGCGATCCGATCGATAGGGGGAAATAACAGTTTCTGCATATCCATGGCTTCTCCTTTTGCCTTGGCCTGTCAGCAGATCCTCGGAAAAGGATCCTCCACGATCATGTCCATTATTCTTTCACCGCCCACTGGCGTCTTAACAACTACCTTTCCGGGATATCTGTCCGTTATGCGGCCGATGACAGCGGCTGCTTGACCCAGAAGACAGGACCGCATCGCTTCAAGCGTTTTTTGAGCGTCATCCTGGGCAACCACCAAGACGACTTTTCCTTCATTGGCCAGATGAAACGGATCAAATCCCAGCAATTCGCAGATGACGCGCACTGATGCTTTTACTGGTACGGCTTTTTCATCAATTTCAATACCAAACGGCTGATCCATGACAAATTCATTCAATGTGCTGGAAAGTCCTCCTCGGGTGGGATCGCGCATGATCCGGATATCCTGGCAAACCGACATGGCCTGTTGGATCAGGGGAAAGATACAAGCGCAATCGCTTTGAAGCGCGTCATTGGCCAAAAGGGATTCCCGCGCAGCATACACCGCCGCGCCATGATCGCCCATGGTGCCGCTGACGATGACGGCATCTCCGGGTTGTATGCTCAATATTCCCTTAGGCGCATGGTCCATCAGCACGCCGATCCCTGAGGTATTGATATAAATGCCGTCGGCAGCGCCTTTTTCAACCACCTTGGTATCACCGGCAACAATTTCAACGCCTGCATCACGGGCGGCATGAGAAATGGATTGAATAATGCTTTTGAGTTTTTCCATTTCAAAGCCTTCCTCGATGATCAAAGCGCAACTCAAATACAACGGTCTTGCACCCATCACCGCAAGATCATTGGCGGTTCCATTCACCGAAAGCCTGCCGATATCACCGCCCGGGAAAAAAATCGGGCTGATGACATGGGAGTCTGTGGTAAAGGCAATATTGGCGCCGTTTAGCGATAAACATGCGGCGTCCATAAGTTTGGCGAGCTCGGAATGACCCAGTCCGGGGACAAAGAGTCCGGAAATGAGTTCATGGGACCGTCTGCCGCCGTTGCCATGAGATAGGGTGATAACATTATCCGCCATAATTCTCCTGATGCAGGTTGAAAAATTTATAATAAATGGCGCAATTGCCTTCACTGCTCACCATGCAGGCCCCCTTGGGCGATTCAGGGGTGCATGATTTTCCAAACAACGGGCACTCCCGAGGCGTCTTAACCCCCACCATAATCTCTCCGCAGATACAGCTTGGATTTTCATGGGACATGGCGGCTGGACGCACCGGCAGTGTTTTGGCTGCGTCAAATTCAGCATAATCTATATTGGGGGTAAGCCCGCTTTGGGGAATCCATCCCAGGCCGCGCCATTCCATATCACATGGCTCAAACACTTCATGCAATAATTGCTGCGCCGCCCGATTCCCCTCCTGGGTGACAACGCGCGTATATTGATTCTTTACCTCGGCGCGGCCTGTTCGAATCTGGTCAAGGATCATCCAGATGGCCTGGAGCATGTCCAGGGGTTCAAACCCGCAAACCACGCAAGGAATATGATATTGATCCGCCAAAAATTCATAAATCCGCATACCGGTAATGGCGCTGACATGTCCGGGACAAATCAATCCATCCATGCGGATCTCTTTTTTTGCGGCCAATGCCCTTAATGCATGGGGCATGGTTTTATGGGCGCTTAATATTTTAAAGTTTTTAACGCGCTCGGTCCTTGCGCGTTTGAGCGCTGCCGCCACCGTGGGCGCGGTTGTTTCAAAACCAATACCCAAAAAAACCAATTGTTTATCCGGCTCGGCCATGGCCATATCCACTGCCTCCATGGGAGAATAACAAATTCGAACGTCTTTGCCCTTGCTCCGTTGGGCAAAAAGGCTTGATTCCGATCCAGGGACCCGGATAAGGTCGCCGAAACTGGCAATAACAACACCCGGCAGGCAAGAAATGGCCACGGCATGATCAATGAAGCCAGTTGAGGTGACGCAAACCGGACACCCCGGCCCGCTGACCAAATCAATGGCGTTTGGCAACAGATTCTTGATGCCGTATTTATAAATGGTCATGGTATGGCCGCCGCATACTTCCATGATACGAATCTTTCGAGGGGGACAAATTTGATGAATTTGATGGGATACGGCCGAGGCTGCCCGGGAATCTCTGAATTCAGACATATATCTCATTGCGTGTCAGCCTCCATCAGATGGATCAAGTCTTGGAATACCGCCAAGGTTTTTTGCGCTTCCCTTTCATTCATGCGCTCAATGGCAAACCCGGCATGAACAATGACATATTCTCCCACACAAACCTCCGGGACCAAAGAAATATCAATGGATTTCAGAATTCCACCGGATTCCGCGACCCCTTGGTTTCCATTGACGGAAACGATCTTCATTGGTATGGCTAAACACATATGGCTTCACTTTATATTCAGAGTTCCGGGTTAAAAAACCCAACTAAAAATAATTCACATATCGAACATGGAATTCCGAACCGCAAAAACGACACCGGTTACTTCGATATTCAACATCCCTTTTTTATTATTTTGCGGTTCAAAAACAAACCTTTTTATAGGGTACACGAATGACCCAAGAATCAAATCCCCAAAATGCCATTCAACGGATGCGTGTCGTTATCCACGGCGCAGTCCAAGGGGTTGGTTTCAGGCCTTTTGTTTACCGGCTGGCCGCTTCTCTTGGACTCACCGGATGGGTGATCAATTCCTCCCAGGGGGTGATTATTGAAGCAGAAGGCCCATTGGACCGTCTCAACACGTTTCTTTTGTCTATTGAAAAAGACAAACCTTCTGTTTCATTTATCCAGAGCCTGGAAGCCTCGATTTTAGACCCCGTGGGATATACCGTGTTTGAGGTCAGACAAAGCGATGCTTTAGGCGATAAAACCGTTTTAATCTTACCGGATATTGCCACGTGCCCGGACTGCCTTGCAGAAATTTTTAATCCCAACGACCGCCGTTATCAATATCCTTTCACAAACTGTACCAACTGCGGTCCAAGATTCTCCATTATTCAAAAAATCCCCTATGATCGCATCAACACCACCATGGCGGCATTTACCATGTGTCGCCAGTGCCAGACGGAATATGAGGATCCGGCCAACCGCCGGTTTCACACCCAGCCCAATGCATGCCCGAACTGCGGACCCCAAGTGGCTTTGTGGGATTCCGATGGCAAAACGCTTGCCACCGGTCATCCGGCCCTGATTCAAACAGCCCAAATGATTCGACAAGGATGGATCGTGGCGGTCAAGGGGATCGGCGGCTTTCATCTTATGACGGATGCTGGAAACGACATGGCAGTCCGCAGATTACGCCAGCGCAAACATCGGGAAAGCAAGCCCCTTGCCGTCATGTACCCCTTTCTTCAAATGGTTGAGCAAGATTGCGTGGCAAATCCACTGGAAAAACGTCTGCTGCTTTCCCCCCAAGCGCCCATTGTGCTCTTGCGCCGAAGGGAAGCCCCCTTCCATGAAAACATCGCCGATTCCGTTGCACCGGGGAATCCCTTTTTGGGCGTCATGCTGCCCTATTCGCCCCTTCATCATCTTTTAATGACGGAACTTCGGATTCCCGTCATTGCCACAAGCGGCAATCTTTCCGAAGAGCCCATTTGTATTGATGAACATGAAGCCCTGACACGCCTGAAAGGAATCGCCGACCTGTTTTTAATCCACAACCGTCCCATTGCCCGGCATGTGGACGATTCCATCGCCTGCATTGTCTTGGGCCGGGAAATGCTTTTCCGCCGGGCCAGGGGATATGCGCCTTTGCCGGTTCACATGAAATATCCGCTCACGCCAAGTATTGCCGTAGGCGCTCATTTGAAGAACACGGTGGCCATGCCGGTGGGCGATCGCATATTTATCAGCCAGCATATCGGCGACCTTGAGACGCCCAAAGCCTTTGAATCTTTCCAACGGGTGATTTCCGATTTTACACACTTATACGACACGACACCCCAACAGATCGCGGCGGATTTGCATCCATCCTATTATTCCACTGCCTATGCGCAAAGATCAAACCTCCCCGTCGTTTATGTCCAGCATCACCATGCCCATGTGCTTTCCTGCATGACGGAAAACCACCTGGACCCTCCGGTTTTGGGAGTTGCATGGGACGGCACGGGATTTGGCGCGGACAAAACAGTGTGGGGGGGGGAATTTCTGATGGTGCACAATGGCGCCTTTACCCGCGCAGCGCATCTGCGCATTTTCATGCTTCCCGGCGGCGAAAAGGCCGTTAAAGAGCCCAGACGATCGGCCCTTGGCCTTTTATATGAAATCTACGGCGACGGGCTTCGCGACATGTCCCATTTAAACCCGATCAAAGCCTTTGATGAAAAGGACCTTTTGGTTTTGATGACCATGCTGAAAAACCGGCTGAACACCTACATCACTTCCAGCGCCGGCCGTTTGTTTGATGCGGTAGCCTCCATCATGGATGCAGAACAATATAATCAGTTTGAGGGAAAAGCCGCCATGGCGCTGGAATTTATGGCGCATTCGGCCTCAACAGACATGGCATACCCCATCGAGGTGCAGGCGTCGCGGATGTCATGCCCTAAAAAAAATGGCGGCAACACGCTCCACAGCCCATGGATCATTGACTGGGAACCCATGGTAAGATGCATCCTCCATGATGTCGGCCAAGGCATTTCCCCTGCCATTATATCGGCCATGTTTCATAATACGCTTGTTGAAGCCATTGTCATGGCCGCCAAAAAAATCGGGGAACAAAAAGTCCTGCTCACAGGAGGGTGCTTTCAAAACCGCTATTTGATCGAAAAAACCGTCCCTCGATTGATTCAAGAAGGATTTCAGCCGTATTTCCACCAACGCATTCCAACCAATGACGGCGGTATTGCCCTGGGCCAGGCCGTTGCCGCATCATTTTGATGAAATCCATAGATTTTAATCAATTTATTTTTCTTGATTAAAAGAAACGACACAAACCCAAACGGTCCATTTTCTTCAAGCAGGAATAATCTTATTGCTGACCCTGCCTATAAAAAAATCCTGAACTGAGGATACACCGTTGCGGCCCACCACGATGGTGCCGCAATCCTGGGCATTGGCCTCTTCAACAATGGCGCCGGCCCGGCTGAAGACGCCCGCGATCATTTTCTGCGTAATATCCTGATCTTCAAAACCAAAACCAATGAGCTTCTGCCTTTCATCAAAATTCAATTTGAAACCGTGCCGAATAGATATCCGCCCGCTGGTCATCCAGCACGGAAACGGTATTGTTATTGACGATACTTCGTTGATCAATGATCGCCATCACGTAATTAAACGCCATCTTCATATTCTGGTTGAGATACCAGTTCAATGCCAGGGTATAATTATGCGCCTTGCCGCCCTTGATTTCCTGGTCATTCAGATCCAGAAAGGAATAGCGGCCAGCAATCTGCCATGCCCCGCAAAACCCGCAACTTCCAAAATCATCTAACTGAAACGGCTGATTTGGAATGACCTTGCCGAACTTGTGTCCGCCCTCGCCCACGACATACTCCCGGCTTTCGCCTGTCAGAAAATAACTGCACACCACATAATATCCGTAAAAATCAGGATCACCGGCAGCTTCCCTGGTTAAATATGAATGAATGTATTCCGACTGCAAGGAAAAGGAACCGTAAACAAAGGCAAATTCAGGCCCAACCAAATCCACATCCGTGATATTTTTAATTTTCCCGGTATCCACCGCATACATATCCGTCACATAGGTCTCCGGATAGATCCGGTATTGAAGCCCTTCATCTTTATTATAGAATTTATGGCTGATTCCCATTCCCAGATGCAGCAATGCGGATTTGTTTTCATACCAGGGTGTGCCTGTGATCCGGCCGGTGATGTTATAATCAGACCCATTGTCAAACCCATCCGACGTCTTCACATCCTTAAATGCGCCCAATCCCCAGGCGATCCGATCGGAAAATGCCGCATGATGAATCTTCAGCCCTGAATTTCTCCCTGGTGTGAAAACCTCGATCAGACCCCTTTCCAAGCATGGAATATATTTAAGGCTGTCCATGCGCTCCAATGAAAACGGCTCTTTTTGATGACCGATACGCGCTTCGCCCACATAGGGAATGGCTTTCATACCCATCCAGACGTCTGACATGGTGACATTGGAGCCAGCAAAATCATATTCTGCGGAAAATGTGTATTTGTCGTAAATCAACCCATCGCATTGAAGACGGGCTTGTCTTAATTTGGTGCCTGTGCCTTCCAAAATTTGACCTGAAACTGAATGGGCGATTTCACTGTCTGCGTCAATGGCCGCCCAATCATTTAACACTCTGCCGCCCACATGAATCCGAAACCCCTTATCCCCGCTTTCCAGACGAAGCCCGCTGTCCCAGAATGCATTTAAAGGGGTTTTTTTCTGTTTATCCTTTTCAATTTTATCAATAAGCTGTTGATAGGTTTGATCTGAAATATCACCGTTATCCCGCATGATTTTGAGCATATCCTTCGTCATTGCGGCATTTTCGGCAAAGGCAGAGGCATTCCATACGCCAATCCATGTCAATACATACAATCCCACTACCAACCCCCGAACAAACGATTTCATGCTTGTTTTCTCCTTTTGTCCCTTTTATTTTGACTTGTTTTATAAAATGCAAAAATAACTGCTTATCATATTTGTTTTTTAAAAAAACCATTTGTTTCCAGCTTTTTCAGCGCATGCAATACGCCCAAGGCGCCGCCTTTGATGTTTTCTGCATCAATCACGGCATTGAGCCGGTCTTCTGTTGCTTGATATTTCCGGATAAGCCTTCTTTTATAAGCTTTTGAAAGGGCTTCAAGAATATCCTCAATTTGGCATGGCTTATGAAGGTAGGCATGGGCCCCGTCCACCATGCTTTGAAATTCTTCGTCTATCCCGCCGTGCCCGGTGAGCACAATGACCTCCATCCAGGGATGTTCGCGTTTTAATGTCCGAATCAGTTCATTGCCGTCCATACCCGGCATTTTCAAATCCACAACGGCGACATCCACGGTATATTTCCGGGCTGAATCAATGGCCTTTATTGCGCGGTTTGCGGCAATCACATGAAATCCTCTGGTCTCCAGGCGTTTTCTCATGGATTCAAGGAATTGTTCTTCATCATCCACAAACAACACGGTGATCATTTAGAAAACATCCTTATTTTTAAAATGAAATGCATCCACAAACGCCGCAAAGGACCAACGGGGCCTGGCTTCTGCTCTCGCCGGGCAGCCGCTTCCCCCCGATGGCGCCGGGCGGATTCAATGGCCTGAATCAATTCGGATATTCCACAGGGTTTGCAAAGATTTTGAAAAACCACATTCTTGGCATCTGCTTCTTGACGTTGATCCGCCCCCCCATACCCGACCAATAAAATTACAGAGATTTCAGGATGTTTTTTTTTGATAATCCTGGCTACTTGAAGCCCCTTCATGTCCGGCAGATTTTGATCCACAATCGCCACATCCGGAACGCGCGCACACGCTTCAACAACAGCTTGAGCCCCTGTTTTTACATCAATGACATCATATCCCCGGGAGATGAGTTTTTTTTTCATGGCATTCCGGAAATGGTCTTCATGATTCGCCACAAGCACGGTGGCCGCGGAGGCAGTTGCATGCGATGAATCATATCCCCACATGGGTTCATGTCCTTTGAGTTATGACGGGCAAGGAAACCGTAAAAGCGCTTCCCGAGCCCTCAATGCTCTGCACATCAATATTGCCGCCCATTCCTTCGATGATGCTTAAACTAATACCCAATCCCAAGCCGGTGCCTTTACCCGCTTCTTTTGTGGTGAAAAACGGAAGAAAAATTTTTCCCATATTTTCAGGAGATATTCCTTTTCCTGTATCCGCCACCACCAATTTGATTTTGTTGCCTTCAACCCGGGTGGTTAATGTGATTTTTCCTGTTCCTTCAATAGCGTCCATGGCATTGTTGATGAGATTCTGAATCACCTGCCGAAGCTGATCCGGATCCACCAACGTTTCCGGCAGATTGGGGTCATAATTTCGGATCAACTCAATATTGGCCACTTCCAGCTCTTTTTCAATCAATCCGCCCACCACATCTTCCACAATGCGGTTGATATTGCTTTTCACCAGCTTGGGTTCGCTCTTTCTGGATGATTTAAGCAATTTTTGAGTGATATCCCGCGCCCTAAAAACAGAGTCTTCAATCACCTGAAGCTCTTCCCGAACACATTGGGCAAGTTTCGGGGATGAATCGTCCCCGCCCAGTTCTGGATCGAACAAATCCCGGATCACCCCGCATTGAGACAAAATGATGGCCAATGGATTGTTGATTTCATGGGCAACACCGGCTGCAAGTTCCCCCACGGAAACCAATTTGGCCGCGTGATATAATTGAGATTTGAGCTGATCGCGGGACTCAGCCGTGGCTTCCGCCTGTTTTAAAAGCCGGTCGACACTGATCCAGATGGCGGATATGAAAATGAAGATCAGAATAAAAGAAACAATAATGATGATGCGTCGGGCCTGATACATCTCGGCATAAGCGACATTTAAAGGTTGCCGGACGATCAACACCCACGGCACTTCCGTCAGCCAGGCGCATCCCACAAGGTCCGAACCTTCTTGGGTCTGAAGCTCGAAAACACCCGACCCGGTGGAAACCGGCGGCTGTATTTTGCTGTCCCCCTCCAGTTCGCCCTGGAGCGGATCCACAATCTGATATCTGCCTTTTTTATTGATCACCGCAGAATCCACGCCCTTTCCCTTTCCGATGGAACGCAAAAAAAGATAGAATTTATCCGGATCCAATGTGGCGCGCATGACATAGGGTTTGCCGTCAATATATTGTTTCACCGCAATAGTAAAATGCGGTTTCCGACGCAACCCCATATAAATATCGCTGATATAAAAATTCCCTTGCTGTTCTTGAAGAGTTCTAAACCACATTTCCTTGCTGTAATCTTGGCCCTTTAAATAGGGATACGGGCCCGCATATCCGATTTGAATGCCCGTTGGCTCCATAAATCCCACATCCACAAAAGCATCGCTGAGCTGCATGAGCCGTATGAGAAATTTATCCATGTCTTCCTGGGCGGGATTCAAATTAAACCAGCTGCTGTGAAACAAATTAAATAGGTTCACCACCCGTTCCTGAAGAAACAAATCAAGGGTGTTGCGCAGACTCTCTGCAAGAGAGATCAGATGAAGCTCTCCGGTGTGCTTTAACGTTTTATTCAGCTGAATATGAAAATAAACGGATAAAATAATAAACGGCACCAAAGATGCCAGCGATAATGATACCACGAGCCGTTGTTTCAATCGCCTGAAATAACTTTTTGTATCCTCCTCGATGGAGGTGTTTTTGTCCTGAGAGGGTGTTTTCTGAGCTTTGTTTTTGGGATTCATTATCAACACCCGCAGAATTCCTCCCGGTAAATTAAACAGACAACCTGTTGCTGGATTCCGAACCGGATAGGGGATGGTAATGTTTTTGGATCACCCAGTCCACGGTTTCAAACAATGCCGCAGGGTCATCGTTTTTTTCCACAAAAGCATCTGCTTGTCGGATTTCCGGATGCCCTTTGAATTCACTTAAATCCGAATAGATGATGGTCGGTATGGGGGGGGTAAGATTATTAAGCCTTTTTAAAACATCCAAACCGCTGTGATAGGGCAGATCCAGATCAAAAATAATCAGATGGGGAGGCGTCATGCCCGTGATTCGAAAAAATATTTCATCATAATTGGTGGCTTCCACCACCTCGTATCCAGCCTGACGAAACTCTCTCTTTAACAACTGGCGGATATGCGCGTTGGGGTCAGCCACTAAAATAGTCAATGGCATATGCATGGAGATACTCCTTTCCTCTATAAAAACTATTATTAAGTTGAGCAATCTGCATGCCAAAATATATGATGATAAGTTCATCCCTATAATTGGGCAAAACCGGATGTTTCGCAGGTAAATTCAAAGAAATTTTGACATCAAGATCCAAAAAATGTGTCAGATTCTTTGACAACGTGTAAAATTTTGAACAAGTTATTTCAGAAACCGTGCCAATAAATTGTGAAATATCGAATAATGGATGTCATACCGCAGGCTCCAGGGGGCTGTTCCCATTCGGCATTGACGGATTCGATAAGCTGGGGTTTGTTTTTTTATCCGATTTGTTGTGAGATGAAACCTTAGATAGAAAATGAAAGAATTCAAGTGGGTTTAGATGTTTTGACGGCGGTTTCAATGGTGAGGGCATATTTTTCAATCTTGGATTGAAGCGTCGGCCGTGAAAGCCCCAGTATTTTGGCGGCACGGCTCCGGTTCCCGCCGGTCAAATTCATGGCTTCACTCACCACAAGGCTGCCGAACCGGTCCATGAGATAATTAAATAGATCATTGCGTTCCTCTGACATAAGGATCCCCCGGATCCATTGCCGGCCCAACGCTTCCAGAGAAGGTGCATCCACGGCCTCTTTTTTCACATCCGGCTCTGAAATGGCCTGAGAAATATCTTCCGGCCGGATGGGATACCCGCGGTTGAATATCAACGCTTTTTTAATGCTGTTTGCCAGTTCACGGACATTGCCGGGCCAAGTATGACGTGCCAGAAGTTCTTTGGCTTCCTCGGTGATTCCCGGATTGGGGATGCTGATTTCGCGGGAATAAGTCGATAAAAAATAATCCGCAAGCAAAAAAATATCCCCATGCCGTTCTCTGAGAGGGGGCAATTCAATGGTAACCACCTTCAAACGATAATAGAGATCTTCCCGGAACCGTCCCTCTTCAATGGCTTTTTCAAGATTGCGGTTGGTGGCTGCGATAATGCGCACATCCACAGGAATCAATTTCTCACCCCCTAAGCGCTCAATATTTTTTTCCTGAAGCAGCCGTAGAATTTTTGCCTGGATGGAAAGTGGCATGTCGCCGATTTCATCTAAAAAAACCGTGCCGCCGTTGGCCTGTTCAATTTTTCCCACCCGGCGGCTGGACGCGCCGGTAAACGCCCCTTTCTCATAGCCGAATAATTCACTTTCCAGGAGGGTTTCGGGAATGGCCACGCAATTGATCACCAAAAACGGTTTGTGGGATCGAAGGCTGTGTTGATATATGGCGCGGGCCGCCAATTCTTTTCCGGTTCCGGATTCCCCGCGGATCAAAACCGTGGCATCCGTAGGTGCGACCCGGCCGATGGCTTTGTAGACCTCCTGCATGACAGGAGAATGGCCAATAATCGCGTCACTGGTGGTGGCTTCCGGCCCTGCGTCCATTTCCACCCGGGATCGCATGAGTCGGCTTGCATCTAAAGCCTGCTCAATTAAATTCAAAACATGAGGAATATCAAAAGGTTTTAAAATATAATCATAGGCCCCCATTTTCATGGCGCAAATGGCGGTTTCCGTGGTGGAAAATGCTGTCATGATAATCACGGGGAGCTTTGAATCTGTTTTGCGGATCCTTTCAAAGGCTTCAAGGCCTGTGATACCGGGAAGCCGCACATCCATAATCACCAAATCCAGCGGCTGCTGATGAATCAGTTCCAAGGCCGATTCTCCGGTGGGCGCTGTTAAAATATGATATCCTTCTTCCCGAAGCAAACGTGCAAAGCTTGCCCGCAACTGGTCATCATCATCCACAATCAAAATGGAATTCAAAAAACATCCTCCTCTGGAATCGGAAGTGTAATCATAAATGTCGTACCTTTGCCTGGCATTGAATCCAATTCCAGCTTTCCGCCATGACCTTCAATGATCCGGACCGCAATAAACAATCCCAGCCCGGTGCCGTCCGGTTTTGTGGTTTCAAAGGGTTCAAGGGCCCTCGCTTTGATCTCCTCGGTCATGCCCGGCCCATTATCGCTGACCTTGATCAACACAGCCCTGCCCATAATTTCCGCCAATGCCTCTTCTTCGCTGATGGTGATTTCACCGCCTCCTTCCATGGCTTCACAAGCATTGACGATAAGATTTACAAAAACTTCCTTGAGAAGCTCGGGATCTCCGTCAATGGCCGGTAAATCCCGATCCCGCTTCCGTTTCACCGTAACGCCATGGAGATCCAGCCGATAGGCCAACAAATCAATGGTCATGTCAATGACGTCGGAAATATTGACCTTTTGTTTCTTCAACTTATGGGGCCGGGAAAACTCCAGAAAATTCCGGACAATATTGTCCAACCGGCGCATTTCCTCCGCCACCACATCAAAATCCTCTTTTTGAATATCAGAAAGCTCCAGGCTCCGCTTTAAGGAAAACAACCGCATATTAATGGAGGTCATGGGATTTCGGATGCTGTGGGCCACTTCCGTGGCCAGCTTGCCCACCAATGCCATTTTTTCAGAGTTCATGAGCAATTGCTTGCTTTGAATCAATTCAGCCCTGGCGCGATCCATTTCCTCCAAAATACCGTGAACCCTCCGGCTGAGTACATTCACCTCATCCCCCGGCCCGCTGCATGCATCTGCGCCTGCGGCTTCTGTTGAAAGCCGCCGAATGGGGATCATGATCTGTTTGATGAAAATATAGGATAACAAGAATCCCAACACCATATTAGCGGCCATCAGCGCCACCACAATAAGTGTGATTTGACGGGTTCGCTTTTGGCTAACAACGATTTCTTCTTTGATGCGTTGCTCATTGAGCGCCTTGAATCTTTTGCATAACTCGCTGAGCTCAAAAAAAACTTTGCGCACATCCCGATGAAGTCGCTCGCCTGCGTCCCGGTCCCCCATGGAATATAATTCAATGACCTGATCCTTGCCGCGGATGTATGCTTCATATTTTTTGCCGATGGTATCCAAAACTTGCTTGGCTTCACTGTGCTGGACATATGAATTGCATTTTTCCATCCAATTTTCAAATAAACCGCGATAAATGGCCAGCTGATCCAGCCATTTTTGATCGCCGTCCAAAAAATAATACGTTACATATCCTTTTTGATGGGCCAGCGCGTTTTCCATTTCCCGGGCTGCATCCAGGGTTGCCATCTCTGTCACAATGAAATCCGATAACAGCGATTGAAACCGCGCCGCATACCAAATGGCGGAAAAGCCCATGCCAAAACAGACAATAAGGATGCCCCCCAGAGTCATTAATATCCGGGCAGTCAACCCCGGTGGTTTCCATAGGCTCATGGATATGAAAATTCCTGATACTTTTTATTCTAAAAACCATTAAAGGGTATAAAGGTTCAAGGGGTCACGGTTCATTGGTTAAAAATTTAAAAACCGCAAACCCAATATGCATTTATCCCTATATCTTATTGACAGGATTTTCAATATTTGTTTTATGATTGGATAGTTGTTTAACGTGTTGGAAATAATTTATTTTATTTTTCAGCGATGCATCCGTATTCGTTAAAGACGATCCTGACACGATGAGCGGCACGTGTGATCAAAACCATATCTTAGCGGCGGTCAAAAAAATGATTGTGGAAAAATCCACCATGACCCTTGCCACTGCCCGCGACAATACTGCATGGGCTGCGCCTGTGTATTATAGTGCCCATCAAAACCGATTTTACTTTTTTTCAGACCCGAAATCCCGCCATATTCAAGAAACCCTATGCTCCGGTCAGGCGGCCTGCGCCATTTATGAAGAATCCCGGCAATGGCAGGAGATCAAAGGGATTCAAATGTCAGGGAAAATTGATCCCATTGAACCTGGACCCGAAGCCTTAAACGCCCTCAAGGCATATGTAAAAAAATTTCCACTGATCCATTCATTATTTGCCGACATGAATGCACTCAATCTGAACGCCCTTTATTCCAGGTTTAGCGTGAGATTGTATCGTTATACTCCGAATATAATGATTTACATGGACAACAGCATTCATTTCGGGTTCAGGCAAGAAATTAAACTTTAGCCGACGATATTTGAAATGGCGAACACGGCATTTTAAACCTCAGATACCCTATGCCACTTCGAAATTCGACATTTGTTCTTCGACATTCTGCAGTTTATAAAAATCCGGCTTTTTAAAGTGACGACTGGGATAGCGAAAACCTCAAACCGAATTTAAAAAATTTATGATCTATACATGCACCCAGGACATCTTAACCGATCTGGAAAAACATCATGAATTGGTCCGTATTCCCCATGAAGTGGATCCGGATCTCGAAATGGCGGAAATTCACCGCCGCGTGAACCAGGCCGGCGGCCCAGCCATTTTTTTTGAACGGGTCAAAGGCTCGCCTTTTCCGGCGGCATCCAATCTTTTCGGCACCATGGATCGGGCAAGATTGATATTTCGGCATACGTTCCATCGCATTCAACGTCTTATGGAAATTGCAGCCGATCCGGTTGCATGGCTAAAGCACCCAGGCCGCTATCTCAACGCTTCCCTTGCGGTCTGGCAGATGCTCCCCAGAAAAGTTCCATGGGGGCCGGTGCTGCATCACACCACCACCTTGGATCAATTGCCCCAAATCCGGTGCTGGCCCCAAGACGGCGGTGCATTTGTTCTGCTTCCCCAGGTCTTTTCAGAAGACCCCGCCCGGCCGGGAATATTGCGGTCCAATCTGGGGATGTACCGGATTCAGCTTTCCGGCAATCAGTATGCCCCCAACAAGGAAGCAGGGCTCCATTACCAGATCCGCAGAGATATCGGCATCCATCATGCAAATTCACTCAAGCTCAACCAACCGCTGCGGGTCAGTGTTTTTGTGGGCGGCCCGCCGGCCCATACGTTTGCCGCTGTCATGCCGCTGCCCGAGGGCTTGCCGGAGGTGTCTTTCGCCGGCGCTTTGGCAGGGCGCCGGTTTCGGTATGTCAAAAAAAACAAATTTACCATTGCCGCGGATGCGGATTTTTGCATCACCGGAACGGTCTATCCAGGCCAGACAAAACCCGAAGGCCCGTTTGGAGATCATCTGGGATATTACAGCCTGGTGCATCCTTTTCCTGTGTTGCATGTGGAGCAGGTATACCACCGCTCAAACGCGATTTGGCCGTTTACGGTGGTGGGACGGCCGCCCCAGGAAGACACTGTTTTTGGCCGTTTGGTCCATGAAATCACCGGCCCCTTGGTTCCCAAGTCCATTCCGGGCGTCAAAGCCCTTCACGCGGTGGATGCCGCGGGTGTGCATCCATTATTGTTGGCGGTAGGCCAAGAACGGTTTTTGCCGTATGAAAAAACAAAACCCCGGGAGCTCATGAAACTGGCCAATGCCATTCTGGGGTTCGGGCATTGCGCTCTGGCCAAATACCTCCTGATCGCCGCTGAAGAAGACGATCCGGATCTGGATATATACGATATCCAATCCTTTTTCCGCCATATCTTAGAACGGGTAAACTGGCGCAAAGATCTTCATTTTCAGACGGAAACATTCATGGATACCCTCGATTATTCCGGTACCGGCCTCAATGAAGGCTCCAAGGTCGTTATGGCGGCTGCCGGACCTAAAATCCGGGACCTCACGGCTGAGACGCCCTCAGACATCAATTTAACAAATGGCTTTAGAAATCCAAAAATAGTGATGCCCGGGGTCATGGTGATTCAAGGCCCGGCTTATTCAGATATCCCATCGGCAGAAAAAGAAATGCTTCAACTGGCAGGCGCCTTTTCATCTTTGAGATCAAGAAATGAAGTGCCTCTGGTGGTGGTTGTGGATGATGCGGACTTTTCCGCCAGAAACATCTCCAATTTTTTATGGGTGACGTTTACCCGATCCAATCCATCCCATGATATTTACGGCCTCAACAGTTTTGTATCCTTCAAACATTGGGGATGCGAACCACCGCTGATCATTGATGCCCGCTTGAAACCCCATCATGCCCCGGCCTTGGAAACCGACCCCAAAATCGCGGCCAGGGTGGACGCACTGGGCAAAAAAGGCGGCATTTTAAGCGGTATTATTTAATTTCCGCCGAAACACTAAAAAACGGCATCGATTGTCTAATCGATGCCGTCAGAGAGTGGACGTTTGATACACAAACGCTCGCCTGTTGATGTATATCATACGCCATTATGCAATATCGTCAAGGAAAAATCTTCCCTATGAATTATTAGAGCGGGCTTGACAACGGGGGGCGGATGATATTAGGGATACAAAAAATCCAACAGTGAAGGAGACATACCCATGCCTATCTATGAATTTAAATGCTTAAAATGCGGCGCATTTGTTGAAATACTATTTAAAACCAGCCGGGAATCCGTTGAAATGAAATGCACCGCGTGCGGATCCCCCGATTTGGAGCGCATTATCAGCGCCACCAATTTCAGCATCTCCAGCGGGTCCAGCGGATCCAAAGTCAGTTCCCAGACCCGAACCTGCGGCAGCGGATCCTGCACGACCTATGAGATTCCAGGCCACAGCCGTTAACACCCGGGACATTCAAATCGACGGCAAATCTCAAGGGTGTGTTTCCGGTTCTATTGATTTTAGCTTGCAGAAGGTTCAAACAGAAAACACCACATTCAAAAGTATGATTCTTTTCAACGAGTCAAAATGACTTGTTTGCTGGCCAAACGTTGTGTATTATCGTTTCTCATCTGTGTGATTCCCTTAAGCAACCGAATACTGTCTCTAAACCGATTTAAATTTAAAAAAGGAGACCCATGACCGCTGAAAAATCTTTACAGACCGTTGCCAAAGCCATGCGTGCCATTATGTTCACGGAGGAAAACCGGGGTTTTAACCGCGCTATCCGCAAACAATTGGGGCTTGTCAATGTCATCAAAATACTGAAAAAAACCATGCAACTCAACGGCGGTTTTAAAAACAATATGGAATCGCTCAAACAATTTAAAATGGGAAGTATCGCCGCCAATTTCTTTATCTGCTTGTGGGAAGTCCTTGATCAGCGGGAAGCCATTGTGGACGGTGACCGACGGTTTACTTTTGCCCAAATGCATCAGCGAGTCCTTCGGCTGGCCAATGCATTTCAAGCCATGGGGGTGCAACCCAAGGACCGCATTGCCTGCATGCTTTATAACAGCGCTGAATATTTTGAGGTTTTTTATGCCGCCACCATCATCGGATCGCCACTGCCTGCGGTGAACTGGCATTTAAGCGGAAACGACTTGCGGGATGCCATCAACCTGCGCAAGCCTAAAATTTTGATTTTTGACCATGATTTTGCTGAAACCATTCTGCAGTTTAAAGATGAGATGAAAACTGTGGAGCAGTTTATCATGGTGGGCGGGCATGGACCCCATGGTATTTTATCATATGAAAAAATCATTGCCGAGCAGCGCGCGGAAATACCGAAAACCAATTTCATCTTTGCCATGAATCCCTATACCGGCGGCACCACCGGGTCGCCCAAGAGCTCCAATCTTTATGACGGCTTAAGTTATTTGTTAAGCGACGTTGCCGAAGCCCCTCGAACCAGTTTGGAAGAATATTACCGCTATCTCATCCGCCAGTTCAGTTACATGTATTTTTTCGGCGCAGATAAAATCAAAGACACAATACAAAAAAATATCCGTTCTCTGATCCCAACGCCCTTGTATCATGCAGGCACTGCGGCAGGTTTCGGTCCATGCGTGCTTTTGGGCGCCACAGCTGTTCCCATGCGGAAATTTGATCCGGAATCCTATTTAAAGACAATAGAAACAGAACGTATTTCCTGGTCTTTTGTTGTTCCGACCATGCTTCAAAGAATTTTGGCACTTCCGGATTCTGTCAAGAATCAATATGATTTAAGCACCATGCGCACCTTGATCAGCGCCGCAGCCCCCTGCCCGCCGGAAGTAAAAACCGCCATCAACGATCTGTTCATGCGCCAAGGGGCAAAAAAACCCGTTTTCCATGAATACTACGGCAGTTCCGAAACCGCAGTGATTACCGTGTTGCTTCCCGCGGATTATCTTCAAAAACCAGAGCGGATTCAGAGTGTCGGCAAACCCCGGTGCGGGGATATCTTGATCTATGATGAAATAGCCCAAAAACCAGTAGAACCCGATAAAGAAGGATTGATTCTATGCCGGTCTGTAGGAACGCTTTCATTACGGTATCCCGGCACTGAAAACAAACTCAAGGCAAGCCTAAAAATAGTTGACGGCAAAGAATGGTATGATGACCGGCTCGTGGGCCGGCAGGATGCGGATGGATTTCTGTATCTTACCGGCCGCCTGAAAGAAATGATTATTTGCGGCGGGGTCAATATCTTTCCCGTGGAAATCGAACGGGTGTTATTCTTGAATCCAAAAATCGAAGATGCAGCGGTCATCCGCGCCCCCCACCCGGACCTGGGGGAAATCCCACTGGCGTGTATTCAACTCAAAAAAGGACAAACCGCCACCGAAGCTGAAATTCAAACCTATTGCAAAGAAAAAGGCCTCAAAGGATTCCATATTCCCAGGAAAGTGGATTTTTACGACAAGCTCCCCCGGCACATCGACGGCAAGATCATCAAGCGGGAACTGGAAGAAAAATACTGGAAAGGGATCCAACAACGGGGCTAAAGAAACAATTAAGCCGCTTCAAACATTAAATATCACTTTTATTAACGCCAATAGAAAGAGTTCTTTGAGCCTTTATATCGGGCAGATGGGGTCCCTATTTCATGACAGTCGGTCCAGAATCCCGAACATGACGTCATTGATCCGCCGATACTGATCTGCGGATGCAGATAGAATTTGCTCTTTGGTTTGGATATAGGGTCCCGGCTGAATTTCGTTACAGCAGTTTTGCGCAAGATCCTTAACACTCTGGGGCGTGGATTCCAGATGGAACTGCAATCCCAGAACGTTGTTGCCATATAAAAACGCCTGGTTCTCGCAGGCCTTGCTTTTGGCCAGATGGACCGCGCCTTGTGGCAACGTAAACGTATCCCCGTGCCAGTGGAATGCGGTGAACCGATCCGGCAAAAACCCGAACAAACCGGATGCTGAACCCGCTGGCGTCAGCTCCACGGGGAACCATCCGATCTCTTTGTGTTTGTTTGAAAACACCGTTGCGCCCAAAACTTCAGCGATCAATTGTGCACCTAGACAAATGCCGACAACGGTTTTACCGACGTCAATGGCGTTTCGGATCAATTGCTTTTCAGCAATCAGCCATGAGTACTGCAATTCATCATAAACCCCCATGGGCCCGCCCATAATAACCAGCCAATCCAATGAATCCACGCCGGGAAAATCCGGTTTTTCATACACACGGGTGGATGTCTGGTCATGGCCATGCCGGTCTGCCCATAATCTGATGGAGGCCGGTCCTTCAAACGGGACATGCTGTATATAATGGATGCGCATAGAGGACACCTTTTCAATATAAGTTTCATTTACAGCTTTAAAGTCACCCTTTGAAAAAGGGGGATTTAGGGGGATTTTAAAGCGTTACATGAAATCCCCCCCCCTTTGCGAAAGGGGGGCTTATGTTTATAACACTATGTTAAAAGCCTAAAGTGGATGAGTCGCTTCGCTCCGTCTTTATTATGTATTGTTTTAATGCTTATACCGGTTAAATTTCTGCTTAATGGAATCCACTTCCAACTCATACTTGTCCAACTGCTTCATCAATGACGAGATGGTTTCAGGATCCTGTATTTTCTTTATGTTTTCACCGGCGATCATGAGACTTCCTTTAAAACAGGCCATGACCGATTCAACGGCAACCGCCATATCGGCTTTCAACGGTTCATGGATCTTTGCAGCCAGAAGCTGAAATAGCCGAAGCGTCCGGATACTGATTTCAATCAGAGCCATCGGCGGCTTTAAAGAGACGAGATATGCTTCCTGGATCAATGCATCTTTATCGAAATCGGGTTCACTGCTGTTTTTGTTCTTGCCAAGCGCATCCATGACCCTCCCATATGCCGCTTGATCCTCATCCATCAAATCAAGGCATCTTTTTTGAAAAACTTCCAAATCCTCCCGCATGCCTTCCAGCGCTTTCTTGTCGCCAACCGCCTTTGACCTGCGGATCACAATCCGGGCGATCATGACGCCTAAGGATGCAGCAACAGCCCCGATCAGGGCTGCCGCGCATCCTCCGGCCGGCAGGGGCGGAACATCCCTGGCCAGCATATCCAGAAAATCAGAGATAGTTTCATCTTTTGCCAAGTTCATGTAAACGCCTTGCCCGATTGGATGGAAACCGGTTTTAAATTGATCATGGCCTTGAGCATGAACAGCGCCAGGCCGGCTGAACCGATAATGATGAATGTATCCGGGATCAGGCGGATCTGGCCGAGCAGCTGGATGATCTCCCCGTTCCAGAATGCATCAATCATGGGTTCTGGCACGCCCACGGGCAGCAGCGTCAATACAAACATGAACAACAGTCCGATATTGACGCCCCAGAAAGAGACTTTGATAAACCGCTCATCCC
>FWPV01004621.1_pt1 | contig 28794 bp, 24 predicted proteins | sample 2228371 | NCBI WGS metagenome assembly FWPV01 (sample SAMEA103939776, study PRJEB20133) | metagenome | reverse complement strand
CGGCGCACCAGCGTGAACCGGGTCAGGGCCGGAAGGCAGCAGCCCTAAGCGCCACGGAGCGGGTGCCGTCAGGGAGCCGGGGGCGCTTTTTTTGTGCATGAATGAAGCGTGAAAAAAGCCTCAGGCGCTGGTTCTTGATCAACCACCAATAGGCGAAAACCAACCCCAAACTGCTCGAGTCTCTCGAGTTTATCGCTATAGAAGGTCAAATTGACCGCTTCTCACCTGGTAGCACCTTATACTTCGCTCTGGGATGTTACAGCGTTATCTATTGCGCGAAACGTTGTCGCTGTATCTGCTGGGCGTGCTGCTATTCGTGGGGTTGATCACCTTCGATCTGCTCTCTTCGCTCTCGGGGGCATTCCTGCGGGCCAAAACCCCCGTCAGCGAAATTGCCCAGATGGTGGCCTACCGGGTGCCCTATACGCTGGGCATTGCGCTACCACTGGGGCTGGTGTTTGCGCTGCTGGTGGCGCTGGCCCGCTGGATTCGCCAGTCCGAGCTCAAGGCTGCCTACGCAGCCGGGGTACCCCCCCGCACCTTTATCGGGCCGGTGCTGGTGCTAGGGCTGGTGGTGGGGGCTGTGGTGCTCTACAACGAAGGCTGGCTCAAGCCCATTGCCCAGGAGCGCTTTGAGGCCTTGCAGTACAAAATCTACTACGGCTCCGAGCCCTCCGGCGTCCTGACCGAACGCACCTACACCCCCCAGGGTCTGGGGGTGTACTACGCCCAGCGCATCTACCCACCGCCCGAAGGGGGGGTGGGCTCGAGGCTGGAAGGCGTCCGGGTGGTGGAGCCGGGCGGTTCCGTCTGGAGCGCCGAGCGGGGGGTCTGGGTCAGTGGCGCCTGGCGGCTACAGAATGCCTACCGGGTAGACCCCAACGGCAAAATCTTCCAGGAGGCCGAACATCCCCTGCCCTTCCCCCTTGGCGTGCAGCCCAAAGCCGTCTCCTACGAGGCCATGCGGATGCCCGACCTTCAGGCCGCAGCCAAAGCCGACCCCTCGGCCCAGTTCCCGCTGGCCCGGCGCTATGCCAACGCCGCCGGTACGGTGGTGCTGGCCTGGCTGGCGGTTGTGATTGGCCTCTCGCTGCGCGACTCGGCCTGGGCCTTTATCGCGGTGGTGGGGCTTATTTTTGGCTACTGGACCCTGTTCACCCTCTCGGCCCAGTTCGCCCGCTTCGACCTGCTGGGCGCGTATGGGGCCTGGCTGCCCAACCTGGTCTATGGGGGGCTGGCCCTTTTCGGCACCTGGAGGCTTGCCAGATGAAAAGAGGCACGGTAGCTCTGGGGAAAACGCCTGGATACAGCGCCCCCTGGCCCCTGCACCTCCTCGCCCATGCCCCAACCTGGAGGCAGCCGTGAACACCCTCGACCGCTACCTGACCAGGGAAGTGGGCGCATCTGTGCTGGGGGCGCTGGCGGTGGTGGTGTTGGCCTTGCTGGGCGGGGCCCTGTACGAGGTGCTGGCGCCGCTCCTGGCCCGGGGGGCCGACCCCTGGGTGGTGAGCCAGTACCTGGCCTTCCGGGTGCCCGAGGCGCTGGTACGGGGGATGCCGCTGGCCTTCTTGTTTGCTCTGTTGCTGGTGCTCTCGCGCATGGGCGAGGAGTCCGAGCTCAAGGCCATGCTGGCCGGAGGGGTTTCCAAGCTGCGGGTGCTGTTTCCTTTGCTTTTGCTGGGCAGTTTCCTGTTTGGGGTATGCCTGGTGGCCGCCGACAGTCTGGTACCGCGTAGCTTGCAGCAGGGGCAAAACGTTTTGCGGCAAGCGGTGTTGCAAAAACCCAGGGCGTTGCTACAGCCTGGCACCCGCCTGGTGGATGCGTACGGGCGCATTGTGTACGTGGGCGAGGTGAGCGAGAGCGGCATCGGCCAGGTGCGGGTGATTACCGCAGAAGAAATTCTGCTGGCCGAGAAGGGCCGTTTTGAGCAGGGCGCGCTGATTCTTTCGGAGGGTCTGCGGGTGACCTATGGGGGCGCTCGGCCCCGCACTGTGGCACGGTTTGAGCGGGCTACGGTACCGCTGGTGGAGCTTTCCCTCGAGCCCCCCGGCGGCCTCTTCAGCCTGACGGTGGCCGAACTGCGCCAGCGCATCGTCCAGTACAAAGCCCAGGGGCTCCCCTACCACGCCGAGCTGACCGCCCTGCACCGCAAATGGGCCGAACCCGCCGCGGTGTACTCGTTCGCCATTTTTGCGGTGGGGTTGGCCTTTTTCCTGCTGGGAGGCAGCCGCAGCCTGGGCATGCTGGGGGTCGTGGTTCTCACCTTCATCTACTACGCCACCTGGAGCGTGGGCCGCATCATGGGCGAGCAGGGGGTGCTGCACCCCATTCTGGCCGCCTGGGGGCCCAACCTGCTCTATGCGCTGGCCGGTCTGGCGCTATTGCGACTGGGGAAGCGATGAATGAAGGCACCGGACAGCGTGCGTTAGGGGCCAAAAGGTCGTGGGTTGGCTGGCAACCCCGCCTTTTCCGGTGTCTGGGCCTTCCCCTGCTGGTGCTGATTGTTATCCTGTGGACCCCCGGCCTGGCGCAGGAGACCGAGCAGGCCCCGGCCACAGGGAGTAAACGCCTGAAAATCCTCGAGGCCGAACGTTTAGAACTCAGAAACGAGAATAACGAGGAACTGGTGATTCTGGTAGGCAACCCGGTCAGGATGGATCGGGACGGCGAAAGCATCGAGGCCCCCCGGGTGGTCTTCAACCGCACCCGAAAGCGCCTTTTGCTGATGGGCGGGGTGCGCTACAAGGACAAGCAGGGCCAGCTCATCGAAGCCGACGAGCTCGAGCTCTTCACCGACGACGAAAGCTTCGAGGCCATCCAGGTCAGGATCGAGTCGGGCGAGTTTTATCTGGAGGGGCCCATCTGCCAGCGGGCCGCCGGGCAGATCCTGCTGCAAGAGGGCTACCTGACCCCCTGCCAGCGCTGCGAGCAGGAGGTGGCCGACTATGCCTTCCAGGCCCAGGAAGTGCTGCTTTATCCGGGTGACCGGATTATTGCCCGGGGGGTGTGGGTGCTCCTGCGCGGCGAGCGTACCCTGTACCTGCCGGTGCTGCTCTTGTTCTTGAACGAGCGGCGGCCCAAGCTCGAGTTCGGCCAGAGCGAGACCGACGGGGTGTTCGTAACCGCCGACCTGCCCTACGTTGCGGACTTTGGCATTGGCTTTACCCTGCTGCGCTACTTCGAGCGGCGGGGCTGGGGCTTTGGCTTCGACCATTACGGCATTGGGGCGGCCCTGGAACGCTATCAGTTTTTGTACCTGCCCCCCCCTGCCGGGCTGGTGCTGCCCGACAGCGACCCGCGCAAGGACGGCATTTTCAAGTACCGCTTCAGCTACAAGCTGGAAGAGCCCGACTGGCGCCTGGAGGGGCAGGTGGTGCGCGACGATAGCTCGCAGGTAGAGCCGCGCTTTTTGCAGGGGGCGGGGGGCCAGCCCGACTACACCACCTTCCTGATCGAGGGGGCCACCCGGCAAACCCCCACCAGCAGCGAGCCCCTGTACCGCGTCACGCTGGACGGCTACTTCGACCACAACCCCCTGGCCCTGCCCAACGAACGCACCACCCCCAAGCGCCTGCCCGAGGCCGAGATCAGCTTTCCCAGGGGCATCGAGGGTGAGTTCCGCCTCAACGGGCGGGTGTTGCTGGGCTACTACGAAGCCCCCTCCAACCCCCTCAACCGCAGCGCCCGGCGGCTCGGGCCTTACATTGGCGCGGGTCGGCTCTGGGTAGAGCACCGCAGCAGCTACCGCCCGACAACGCCCCCCTGGCCAGGCTTCAGTTTTAGCGTCGAGAACACCTTTATCGGGCGGTATTACAGCACCCAGAACTTCGACCCCCAGGGCAACCCCACCGAGTTTGAACGCCTGATCCGCTGGGATACCCGGGCCAGCGTGGGCCAGACCCTGGGGGCTTTTAGTGTGAACCTGAGCGTGAGCCGCAATGTGGTGGAGGGCGAAACCCCCTTTCAGTTTGACTTCGAGCGCCCCCAGCGCACGAGCCGGCTGGAGGGCTCGTTTAGCTTCAACCCCGACCCTATTTTCTCCTTCACCGCGCGGGCCAGCCGCGACCTCGAGCGCCGTATCTTCGACCCCCCCGCCGAGTTCGCCCTGACCTCGCGCCCCTTCCCCTGGTTCAACCTCACCACCAGCATCAGCCGCGACCTCGAGCAGGGCCGCTGGGGCCTGCTGCGCTCCAACCTGGGCCTCTCCCCTGCCCCCTTCAGCCTGAACCTGGTCTACGAGCGCCAGCTCGAGCTGGGCCTGGATCGCCTCCTCACCCTGAGCGCCGCCTACAACCCCACCCCCTTCAACTTCTCGCTGCGTAGCGGCTACCGCTACTGGGACGTGCAGGAAAAAGAAATCCGCCCCCCCGAGCAGATCCCCCTGATTGCCCGCTACGACCCTTTGGAGCTCGCCGCCAGCTACAACCCCCCCGGCAACACCACCTCGCTCAGCCACAGCCGCGACCTGAACAACGGGCAGGCCATCCGCACCGAGCTGAACGTGGTGCTGCAAGAGGCGCCGGACAGCTTCCGCCTGCGCCAGACCTTCACCCACCTCTACACACCCCTGCCCTCCGTCACCAACCCCAACCCCGCCACCACCCCCGCCTTGCTGGATGGCCTGGCCCAGCTCACCCTGAGCCTGCATACCTTTGTGTTCACTCACACCATCGGCTTTGGCCCCGGCAGCGAGACCCGCTTCCGGCTGGGCTACCAGTACAGCGCCGACCTCTTCCAGGCCGACCTGCTGTGGAACTACCGCGAGGGCCTGCTGCGAAACCCCCGCCTGGCCGTGCGGGCTGCCGTGCGCGAACCCGATGTGTTCATCAACGAGGTCTCGGCGGAGTTTCACTTCCCCGAAAGCCCCAACCCCCTCACCCTCGAGGACGACACCCAGGCGTTCCTGCGCTTTGTGCGCTTTAGCGGGGAGCTGGAAATTTTCCCGGCACCCCTGCGGATGGAAGACCCCCCTGGCCTTTCGTTGCAGGGGTTTGTGGCCCTCGAGCGCCTCACGGACAGCAGCGGACGCTTCCGCGTGACCCTGCGCGAGTTCGGCCCCACATTCAGCTTTATGGGCCTCGAAAAAACCCGCCTGTTCTACCGCATGGTGTGGAACGCCCCCGAAAGCGGTGGGACCAACCCTCGAGAGTTCTTCTTGCCCAACCTCGAGGGCACCATCCTGCGCCCCCGCTTTGACCTGATTATTGACCGTTGCTGCTGGGCTTTTCGGGCCAGCCTGGATACCCTCAAGCAGGAGTTCAAGTTTTCCTTTGCGTTAGGGGGCGACGCCGCCGAGTTTCTCTTCAATCAGAACAACATCGTTCTGCCGGGCGGCATCAAACTCCCCAACCCCGGAGGTCGCTAGATGAAGCCAGTCCATCAGGCCCTCACTACCCTTGCGCTGCTTGCCCTGTTGAGCGGTTGCACTGGGAGCAGCGAACCCCCCCTCCCAGCCCTGCTGGCCGCCGGAGTCGTCACCCTGAGCAACAACCAGCCCAGCACCCCCTCGCAGATTCGCTTTTACCAGACCAGCACCCTCCAGCCCGGCAATACCGAGGCCCCCAGGCTGGTAGGGAGCTGGAACCTGAGCGAACCCATCGTGACACTCTTGTATCGCCGGAGCCTCGAGCCAGGGGTCAACGACCAGCTTTGGGTGCTCACCCCCAGCCGCCTACGCCGATACAACGCCAGCAACCTGACCGCCGACGATGTGGGAAGCGGTCAGCTCGATGGCCTGGACGAAGCCCTGAACGTGGATTGCAGCCGGGGGTATCTACGCCAGGGACAGAGCAACCTTCTGCTGGTCTGCCCCCCTGCGCCTGGCATCCCTCCCCGCCCCATCGAGGAATACCGAGCTTGGATCATTCCATTTAATGCCACCCAACTCCCCTCACCGATCGATTTTCTTGGGGATCCCAACCTGGTCTTTCTGTCCGTACCGTTCCGGCTTACCCTGGGCCCCAGCGATCAACTGCTCTACCTCACCCCTGGCCGGTTTGGGCGATACGATTTTGTGAGTGCTGCTGTGGAAAGAACCTTACCCGCAAGCAATGCTGTTCCTACCGACCTGATTTTTGTGAACGGCCAGGCCCTGGGCCTGTTCGACGACAACGACACCACCACCACCGACACCACCCTGGTTGCCTGGAACCTCGGCGCCACCAGCGAGGTGGGGTTTGTGCGGGACAGCAACATCGCCGCCCGGCAGTTTGCCAGGGGCGCCCCTCCGGTCTTTGTGCTGGGTACCGGGCTGGCCCGTTTTGAAGGGGGCTTTCAACTGCCCCGTGAAACCGAGAGTGGGCTTCTGCGTACCCGCCGCTACAGTACGGCCACGGTAGGCATTGACCAGTTTTTGTACATCGCCGATCTGGACTTCCCCACCCTCCTGGTGATTGATCTGACCGTCAATATTGCCAACACCCTCACCAGCGCCGGGGTTCGCTCTTCCTCGCTGGGCACTTTTCAGGAGCGCATCACCAGCCTGGCCTTCATTCCGGTGGAGTAGATCTTTACCGAACACTTCGCGTCCGATAGGAAGTGGGAGGTAGGGAGTAGGAGTGGGCGTTGGAACCCATCTCCTACCTCCTACTACCAACTCTGCGCGTGAGCGGCGCTAAACGCGCCCCTCACTTGCCGCGCCAGGGGGCGCGTCCGAGGGACTTGTGTATCGCTTTTGGGTCACTCCTGAGCAGATTTGGTATACCACCCACCCCCACCTCGCTCGACACTGCCAGTGGGTCAGACGCCTAAAGGCGGTTTGCGCGCTTGCATTACCAAATATCCCTGTCCAGCTAACCGCGATTGGGGTAGTTTGGGGATATGAACATCCACCATATCGGCATCGCGGTTGAGGATTTGGAACAGGCTGCAAAACCCTACCAGCAGCTTGGCTACACCCTCGAGGCCCAGGGTATGGTCGAGAGCCAGGGGGTCGAGGTCTGGATGCTGAAAAGCGGATCCAGTCGGCTCGAGCTCCTCAAGGCCACCCGCCCCGACTCGGCCATTGCCCGGTTCATCGAAAAACGCGGGCCGGGCATGCACCACATCGCCCTCGCCACCCCCAACCTCACCGCCGAATTGCAACGTTTGGCCGCCAACGGCACGCCCCTGATTGACACCACCCCCCGGCCCGGTTTTGGGGGGCATCTGGTTGCCTTTATTCACCCCAAATGGTCGGGGGGGGTGCTGGTCGAACTGGTGGAGGTTCACGCGTAGCCTACTCGGCCCTGCGGCTGGGCCAGCGCAGGTTCCCCGAGCGGTAGGCCCGCCAGGCGGCCAGCAGAACAGCAAAGCCCACCCCGGCCAGCAGTATCAGGTACACGTAGCGCTCGAGGTGCGGAATCTTGGAGCCCACATAGTAGGCTACCAGCGTGAGCCCCTGGGTCCAGAGCAAGCTCCCCAGCAAACTCAGCACAAAAAAGCGCAGCCAGGGCATCCTTACCGTCCCGCAGGTGAACGGCACTACCGCCCGGAACACCGGCACATACGGCCCAATCAGAATGGAGAGCGGGCCAAACCGGGCCATGAAGCGGCGGGTGCGCTCCATATCCTCCGGCTTAACCCTGGCCCTGGTTAGCAGAGCCGGCCCAATCTTGCGACCCAGAAAATAGCCCAGGTTGTTGCCCAGCACCGAACCCAAAAAGAGCGCCAGCAACGCCAGGGACAGTTGAAGTTTGTTGGCCGCTGCCAGCAAACCCACGGCAATCAAGAGTGAGTCCCCCGGTAGGAAAAACCCCACCAGCAATCCCGTTTCCACAAATACCGTGGCAAAAATGCCCAGATACCCCACTGCCTGCACGTAGGCCGTTACATCCATGAGCCTCACCCTAATGCAAAAGGCGCCCAACCGGCAAGCCAGGTTGAACCATAACTTTGGGTTACGCCGGGGCTAACGGTGCTTGGCTCTCCCAAGAGGGGTTTTGCGCCACATTCATTGGTGCGTTTGACCCAATTTACCCTCCCGGATTCTCCCGGCACCCAGGGGATTGGCGGTCAGAACAGCTCGAGCACGTCTTATCGAGAAGCTCAGATGTGAGATGTGTGCAGATTCCTACGGTAAGGGTGTTTTACCGAGGCGGGAAAATCTGCAACTCCAACACCCGGCCCCGGGGGCTGCGGCTGGCGGCATAGACCAGGCTTTCGCCAATTTCAGCGGGGTCTACCCAGGCCATGGGGTCGGCATCGGGCATCTCTTTGCGGTTGGCCGGGGTATCTACAGCACCCATCGGGTAGACAATCGCCACCCGGACTGCCGTGCCCGTCAGTTCGGCATCCAACGAGCGCAGGTAGGTAGCCACGGCGGCTTTGGCGGCAGCGTACAGGGCCACGCCAGGCCCTACCCCATTCCAGGCAGCCGCCGCCGAAATACCTGCAATAAAGCCGTCTTTCTGACCCAGGAGCTCGGGCAATATGGCCCGGGTCATGTAAAACAGGGTACGCATGTTGAGGTCAAACATCCGGTCATAGAGGCTGGGATCGGTGTCCTTGATAGGAGCGTAAGCAAAGCCCCCTACGGTGTGAATCAGACCATCCACCCGCCCCATCTGCGCCTTGACCTGCCGCACCAGCATCTCGGCGTCGGGGTAGTGGGTCAGGTTAGCCACAAACGCCCGCCCGCCCAGTTCCTGTGCTCGTTGGGCAATGGTGGTTTCGTAAGCATCGGCTAAGGCCAGCTTGGCCCCTGCCTTAATGAACGCCTGGGCAATGGCTCCGGCAATGGCGCCGCCCCCCCCGGTAAGGATGTACACCTTGTCCTGAAGTGCTTGCATGGCCTAATTATGGGCCTCAAAGCCCGCCATCGCATGTCTTTGTGCTTACATTCAGCTTCAAAACCTGGGGCGATCCACCTTGACCCCCATCATCCTGCTCAAGAGTTCTACCAGCACCCGCGATTCTTGCTCCTGGGTGCCGCTCAAATCGGTGAGGAAATCTTCCCAGAACCACCAGTCGGGGAAATAGCTTTCGTTGACAAAATGGCCCTCGCCATAAAACCTGAACAGATCGAACTCTTTGCCGCTACGCAAACGCAGCCCCACACGAAAAAGTTCCTGGGTATCCCTGGCCCGAAAAAACCAACCCCCAAAGGTCCAGTCCTCGAAGCCATAGGTGACGACCTCTACCTGCTCGAAAGGAATCAGACGGGTACGTTCCACAAACCAGAACTGACGGTCATGGATCATGAGCCAGCCCTTGCGCGGCTCCACAACCACCTCTCGGCTGAAAGCACCCAGGCTCAGTATTCGCAGCCGCAGGGCAGAAGTCACCACCAAACGCACCCCCTGTTTTTGAATACGGGGGCCAATGGAGAACAGGCGAAAGCTGCGGTTCACTTTGCTTCTGATACTACGGCACAATGTGAAGCAATCGGGTCATTTTGCCCCCAGTCTTGAAATAATATGCCAGCAGGCTGGCCTGGAGCGCTTGTAAATCCATCGGCCTGCTGTGGTACTGGTGGCCTGGAGTGGCTGGACAACCCCAGAGGAGGTTTATGGCAACGAAGAAAATAGTGGTTCATCGTCTGGTAGGCCATCGCTTTTTGGGCATCAACGAGCAAGGCGACAAGGTCTTGATTGATGGCGACCAGCCCTCAACCGGCATGCGACCCATGGAACTCTTGCTTTCGGCCCTGGCTGGCTGCACCGCCTACGATGTGGTGGACATTATGGAAAAAAAGCGCCAGCCCCTGGCACGCTACCGTGTAGAGGCTGTAGGCGAACGGACCGAGGAGCACCCCAAGCGCTATACGCATATCGTGCTCACCCACTACGGCGCCGGGCCCAACGTGACCCGGGAGGCCCTCGAGCGGGCCGTGGAGCTTTCCCACACCAAGTACTGCTCGGTTACGGCCACCCTGAACGTACCCATCGAGACCCGGGTGGTGGTGGAGCCCTGGCAGGGCGAACAGCAACTTCAGCAGCAACAGTAAATTTTTCTAGAGCAAACCCCCACGCACTCTCATGCAAGGCTCTGGTAGCGTTGCCACATGAGAGTGTTAATTTTGGCTACTGCACTGGTTTTGTCCGGCCTTGCCCTGGCTCAGTCCGCTTCTAATTCTCCTATCGCCTGGGGTTCATATACCATCCGACAAGAACCGGGCCTGCTGCGAATTATTCGTTCGGATCGGACGCAGGTCGAGATCAAGGGGGGGCGTTTCGAGGTCAGGCAGCTCGAGCTGACCGGCCAGGCACCCGCCGAACTCTGGATTAACGAGGTGTCGGGGCCGAATACCACTGCCTATTTCTTCACCCAGGAGCAGGGTTTTCGCAACCTGCTCATTTACCGGGGCCGCACCGCCGGGGTACTGGAAGTGCGCGATGTGGACGGCGACCAGCGGCCCGAGATTATCGTGGGTACCGATGTATTCGCCGACTTTGGCGGCCTGCCCAGGGAAGTGTACCCCCGCCTGACCTACATCCTGGCCTGGGACGGGGTGCGCTACGTAGACGCCACCGCCCGTTTTCCCACCCTGGGCTTCCGCACCCTGTCCTACTACCGGGCGGCCCTGCAGGATGCCCTGGTTCAGAAAGACGAGGTCAACGCCCGCAGTGCCGCGCTGGGCTACTACGGACGCGGGCTCATTACCGGCCAGGCCGACGAGGCCAAAAAGTGGCTGATGGCCAACACTCCCCAGGCCATCCGGCGCTGGCTCCTGGACCTGGAGGGCGAGGCCATCCGGGCCATCTACACCGACCTGGCCTGCCGGCTGACGGTGAGCTACAGCCGGAGCCTGCCCCCCAAGCCGGTTTGCAACGGGTAGCAGCCGCAGATTGCTGAAGGCTCAAAGCCGAGGGCGCAAGGCGTTGGGCAAAAAGGCCATTCACTTGTTTAGGGAATATGGGGGTAGGGGGTAGGGGTTAGAGAGGCACCACCTACTCCCCACCACGCACCCCCACCTCATGGTCTGGTAAGTAAACTCATGCGTCATTCCGAACGTAGCGAAGCGAATTGAGCAATTTGATGTGCTTCAGTCCACTGCAATCACTGTCCCTTTGCAGAGCCAGATTCCTCGTTGCACTGCGTGCGCCTCGGAATGACAACACGCAGTCTAGTGCAGAAGTTGGGTTCATTGAAGGCATCCCAAATACTTTGTTACCAGACCACTCGTGCGCCGTTGAACGTTGGCTACACGCCTTCAGTAGGTATAAATCACCTGATTGCCGGAAAACCTGGAGGTTAGGAACCTGGCTGCGTAAAGGTATTTCGCTTTTCAGAGGGCCTGATCTCGTTCAGGGCAGCCTCCAGGAGGGTCTTTTCCAGCCGGATGACCTCGCCAAAGCGCAAATATACCAGCCGCACCTCGGGGTCTACCTGCCAGGCCTGCCGAACAGCAGCCAAGTAGACCCCAAGCTGGAAATAATACTGCTCGGGGCGCATCTCCCGGTCGGTCTTGTAGTCTTCCAGGTACCATTGCCCGCCCACCCGGTAGAGTCGGTCTATAACCCCCTGCCACACGGTCGTGCCTAGCGGGAGGCCTACCCCGAACTCGGGGTAGTCCTCCTCGCGGGGCCAGGGGAGCTGTGTGCCCAGAAGCCCCTGGTAGTTTTGCAGCAGGGTCTTCACCTCGTCCATGATGCTGAAGCGCTCGTCGGGGCCGAAGGGGAACATGACCTCCTGGGCCTCGAGGTTGGCCAGATGCGCGGGGTTGTCGGGGTGCCAGTTCTGGCCGATGGCGTAGTGCACTAGCGTCCCGATAGCCCTGGCCCGGCCCGGCAGGGCCTCCCCCTCCTCGGGGTCGGGGAGCGGCAAGGGCTCGGCCTCGAGACGCTTGTAGGCCGAGGGCGAGAAGAGCGGGGGAAAGGGCTCGAGGTCGAAGCGGGCCTCCACCCAGGGCGAGGACTCGGGCGGTTCGGACGGGCCGATGACCGGGGACGGCGGTATTGGCTGGTAGCGCCAGGTGTGGAGCATAAGCTCGGCCCGGTCGTAGGGCGGGCTGTAAGGCCCCAGGTTCAGCGCCTCCAGCACCCTCACCCAGCCTTCGGGCTTGCCTTTGCTCACGCTGCCGGTGAGCAGCAGGGTATCGCGGGCCCTCGAGGCCGCTACGTAGAAGAGGCGGTAGCTCTCCTCCTCCTCCTGGGCTTTGACCTGCTCTTTGAACACCGCAAACTGCGGGGTATCGGGCATGGCCACCCATTGCGTCAGGCGGTTGCCTTCATCTTCCTTACGCCCCAGGTAAAGCGGTCGGGCCTGGTGGGCGTTCTTCCGGCCCAGGTCGAACACCGCCACCACCGGCCACTCCAGCCCTTTGGCGCGGTGGATGGTCAGGATCTGCACGCCCTCGCCCGACTGCGGCACATCGCCGGCGTCGGCCTGGCGGGAGAGGCGCTCGAGGCGCTCGAGCAAAGCCTCGAGGCTCTGCGGCGGGCGCGGAGCAAAGTAAAAGAGCAGGGCATCCACGTTCTCGCGGGCCCTGGGCTCCAGAAAATCGTGGTAGGCGCGGCCCGCCATCAGGGGTGCGCGGATCAGGTACTTGAGTACCTCGAGGGGAGCCTCCAGGCGCAGCCGGGACTGAATTTGTCGCAGGCGTACATGCACGCTGGGCCAGCGGAGTTCCAGGGCTTGCAGGGGGTCGCTCGAGCGCAGCACCGTCTCAATTTCGGCCAGCTCCAGGGGCTTTAGCGGCCCTTCCTCGGTGTGTTGCCCGAAGGGGCTCCGCAGAAAAACCGCCAGCGAAAGCCCCCTGGGGTCGAGGGCCGCCCGCAGGGCGTGGTAGAGGTCGCGCACCTCCTGCCGCTCGTAGTAGCCCCGCCCTTGCAGGAGTACGTAGGGAACCTGGGCAGCGCTAAAGGCTTCTTCCAGAAAGCGCACACTCTGGTACGAACGCACCAGCACGGCCATCTCGGAAAAAGCGGTCTGGTTCGACAAATCCCGTAGCCGCTGGGCCAGTACCCAGGCTTCTTGTTGCCGCAGGTCGTCGAGGGGGCTTTCACCCTCCACCCAGTGAATCTCCAGCCGCCCCTGCTCGGGCCGGGTGCTTTCCACCGGCGGGGCTTCCTCGGGGCCAAAACCCTGTCCCTGGGCAGCCAGATGGGCGGTGAGCCGGTTCAAAAAGCGCACCAGGGTCTGGCCGTGCCGGTAGCTCCGGGCCAGCGGCGGCAGAAGCTGGCCTTCCCGCAAGGCTTTGCGGAAAACCCCCACATCGGCGTCGCGGAAGGCGTAGATGGACTGCTTGGGGTCGCCCACCATCTCGATGGGCAGCCCGGCCTGCTCGAGGGCCTCGAAAAAAGCCCCTTGCAGGGGGTTTACATCCTGATATTCGTCCACCAGGAGCATCTGCACCCGCTCGAGTACGCGCTTCAGGGCGCGGGGGTGGCGGGTGAGCTCCAGGGCGCGGCGCTCGAGTTCGGAGGGCGAGAGCAGGTTGCTTCCCAGGCGGGCCTCGTAAGCAGCGTATAGGGCCTGATAAACCCGCAGCAAGTGCTCGTTGGCTTCGCCTTCGCCCGGCTCAAAGGCTTCGGCCAGAGAGCGCCTGGAAAACAGGTGCAGGAGGGGTTCGGTCAGGTCGTCGGTAGCCACGCCGTGGAGCAGATGGCCCGGCTCCTGCGCCAGGTAGCGCAGGGTGTTCCACTCCTCTTCAAACAGGGCCAGCGCCTCCCAGTCGCCCAGCATGGAGAAGTCGGGGTCGAGGTGCAGCATGGGGGCCGCAAGCCGCAAGCACCAGGCCATAAAGCCGTGGATGGTGCTGAGGGTGGCCCCGCTAATCTCGCGGGCGGCCTCCTGGAAAAGAGGCTGGCTTGCCGCCGGGACTGCAAAGTCCAGATGCCCCCCCCTGGTCAGCACCTCTTCGATGGCCTGCCCCACCCGTACCCGCAGCTCGTCGGCGGCCTTGCGGGTAAAGGTCACGCCCGCGATGCGGCGCAGTGGCGTACCGGACGCAATCAGCTCCAGGTAGCGCAAGACCAGGCTGGCGGTCTTGCCGGTTCCGGCGGAGGCGACGCGGACTTTCACAAAAGATTCGAGCGTTCTACTGCTTTCTGGAGGCTTTTCAGCGACTCGGAGGATTCCAGGTAAAAGGGGTCTTTTGCAGTCATATCGCCATAAGTTTCAACGATTCCCAAAATCACCAGCCACTGCCCGAAACGTATATCAGGATGCTTTTGAACCAACTCGGTCATGATGCGTAAAATTTCGAGGTTGGCTCTTTGGCGTTCCTGTGCCGATGACATGTCAAAAATTGTACTGCATATTAGCCAAGTTTCGTGGCGTACCCTATCATGGTGGACATTAGGGGTTGCGGATGAAGTACGCCCACATCAACGGAACCATTGTCGAGCACACCCAGGCCACCCTGCACATCTCGGATCTGGGCCTGCGGCGGGGCTATGGCGTGTTCGAATTTTTCCGGATTTTGCGGGGGGTTCCGGTTTTTCTGGAAGACCATCTGGCTCGCTTCGAGCACTCGGCCAGGCTCTTAGAACTCGAGGTGCCCTACAGCCGCGATACGCTCGAGGGCTTCATTCTGGAGCTTATTCGGATGAACCATCTGGAGCAGGGCGGTATCCAGATGCTCCTGACGGGCGGCTACTCCGAGGACGCCTTTACCCCCGGCAGGCCCAACCTGGTCATCGCCCCCATTGCGGTCAACCCACCCCCACCCCACCTCTACGAGCAGGGCGGCAAGGTGATTCTGCACCAGAACCTGCGCGAGCTGCCCGAGGCCAAGACCACCGACTACCTGGTAGCGGTGCGCCTCGCCCGGCGGGTGCGGGCCGAGGGGGCCACCGAGGTGATTTACCACGATGGGCAATGGGTCTCGGAAGGGGGCCGCAGCAGCCTTTCCGTCATCAAGAACGGTGTGCTGATAACCGCCCGGGAAGGGGTCTTGCCGGGCATTACCCGCAAGCACCTGCTGCACGTGGCAAAGCCCCTTCTGCCCATCGAGGAGCGCACCATTGCCCTCGAGGAACTGTTTATCGCCGACGAGGTGCTCCTGACCGGGGCCACCCGGCAGGTCATGCCCATTACCCGGATCGAGGACAGGCCCGTAGGTAGCGGCCTGGTGGGGCCTTACGCCCGGGCTTTGATGGAGGCTTTCAAGAAGCACCTGGAAGCCTACCTGACCCAACGGGCAGCGGTGGGCCCAACCTCTGTATCAAAGGGCATTTGAACTTGTCGCCCTGGATGGGTTGCGTAGGATGAAGGGGTATGAAAACCCACCTCATTCCGGTAGTACTGCTTGCCTTATTGTTTTCTGCCTGCGCCCCCTCCAACGTGGCCCCGCCGGGGGCGATAGGCTACGGCAACGGCTTCGTGCCTTTTGTGTCTACCCCGCTGGCCGCAAGGGTGCAGGCTGCCGACGGCGCGGCGGCCCTGGGCCTGCGTAGCGGCCCCGAGGGTTTCGGGTTCCAGTACACCCAGGGGCCCTGGGGCGCCGACCTGATTGTGGCCCCGCGTGGAGGCGCCTCGGCGTTTGCGCGGGCTTCCTACCTGCAAGAGGGCCTGGCCGCCGCCTTTAGCGTGGCCTGGGAGACCTACAACACCTATCGCTACGACGGGATGACCTACATTACCGAAACCGTGAGCGGCGGCGGGGTGGGGCTGGACCTGGGGTACTTCTGGCCGATTCCCCTGGAAACCGGCCAGGGCTATATCGGGCCCCGCATGTACAGCTACGTGCAGTGCCAGAGCCTGAACAACGCCCCCTTGCAGTGCAGTGGATTGCGCCTGAACCCTGGCTTTGGTATGGGGGTCAACATCCCGGTGGGGCGGTTTGTGTTCACGCCGGAGATTTCGCTCTTTTTGCTGCCCCCAGACGACTATTTCGCCACCCCTCGCCTGGCCACCCCTTTTAGCTTCGCGTTCTCGTTCAGGTTCTGATACCACCTTCACCTGAACATTCAACTTTGATGAATCCCCACACTCGGCGACACCCAGGGCCGAAAGCTCAAAGCCAAAGGCTCTGCGAGAAGTGTGGAGGTCGTTGATATAGCTGGCCTGTATGGTGCGTGTTCAAATCAAGTTGTTATGGTTGTAACCCTGGACGTATCCTTCCCTGTCGCTGAAAAAGCCGCGTCCTTGTGCGTAAGCCCCAGGCCAACGAAGCAATCCAGGTCAGTGCATCCTACCCCGTGCTGCCCAGGTATTTGCTCCTGACACGGCAATTGATGAGGGATGAGTCGGTCTAGCTTGTTCTTCCCTCACGACAAACATCCTTCACGCTACAGCTACGGCACTGAAAGCCGGGGTTGGGCTCGACCACCCCGGCCTTGTAGCGGCTGTGTACTTGCTGGGTTTTGTTCAGAAGATTCTCGAGCGCCCCCCAGACCTTTTCGATGGGCTTGCCATAGACCCGCACCGGTTCCCCCAGCACCGGCCAGGCCCAGATATGCACCTGCCGAATGCGCCCCTTGAAGGCCGAAAGCAGGTACCCGGCGGCCCAGCGCTCACTCCAGCGGTCACGTACCGCTTGTTCGGCATCCTCGGGATGGGTCTCGGGGGCCACAAAGCGGTAGAGGTGGGCCTCGCTGCCCTTGCGCAGCACACCGTCCAGGTAGGCTTCCAGCCCCTGGCCCTGTAGCCTGAAACCCAGGCTCAGTTCGCTCAGAAGACCATAGTGATGGCGCATCCAGCCTTCGGCCTGGGGAAACTGCTGGGCGAGGGCCTCGAGGCGGGCCGGCACCAGTTTCTCGGCCTTGCGTAGCTCACGCACCCACTGCTTCCACCATTCTGGTTCGACCTGCTGGGTATCAAATTGGTGAGCCCAGTACTGGAAGCCACACTCGTCGTAGCGCCGCAGGTCTTCGACACCTGCCTGCCCCAAAAGAACCCGGCTCAAGGGAGCTTTGTAACCTTCGGCGCGGGCCGTCTCCAGGAGGCTGGCCGGGGGCAGCTTGGGCAGGTAGGGCGGCTGGGGCTGGGAGAGAAGGGCGGGTTCGGGCTCGAGGGGCCCCTCCTGGCTGGCCTCGGGGTAGGTGATGATTACCTCATCGGCGCGGGCCTGGAGTTCCTGCAAGAGCAGCCGATCCCGCCCCAAAAACCGCTTGGGCAACAGGCCCCCTGCCTGCCGGAGGGCTTCCTCCAGGCCCACTCGCAGTTCCTCGGGCACAAAGTAGTCCTCCTGCTCGCCGATGCTGTAGGCGCCCTCTACCGCGTAGGTCAGGTAGAGCTTCTTCCAGCGCTGCCCGGCAGCCAGGGTGGGCGTGAGCAGGGCTACTCCCCCCGGCGGGCGGTGCGGCTCGTAGGTCTCGGCCAGCAGGGCCGCCCACCAGTGGCGGAAATCGGGGCCGGTGGCGATGCGGTGGGCCTCGAGGGCCCGCTCCATCAGGGTGGCCCGGCGCGGGCTATGCCGCACTTCGGGCAATGAGTCCAGAAGTTCGCTAGCCCAGGCCAGGGAAGGATGCAGGTCGGAGGTATGGGCAGGGTCAAACCCCGACCCTTCCTCGCCGGGGGGCCGCAGGCGGGCGAGCCAGGAGGCCCAGACCCCCTGCATCCCCAGCTCGGCGGCCAGCCGGCTGATGGCAAGGGGGCCCACCAGGCTGCGTTCCAGGGCCGCCCGGCCCAGCGGGGCCAGGTCGGGCACGGCCAGCAGGCGCGAAGGGGTGGGGTAGTCGGGCAGCTCGAGGAGCTCGAGCAACAGCCGCCCCTCGGGGGTCTCGGCAGCCGTACCGGCCCGCTGGTCTACGAGGGGAAGACCGTACTCATCGGCTAAAGTGAGCAGCGCCGGAATCCGCGACTCTGGGGCCATGACCGCAATATCCAGAGGCGCCAGCCCCAACGCCAGGTCACGTTTGAGGGCCCGCAGCACCCAGCGGGCCTCGCTGACCGGGTTCTGGGCGCGGTAGGTCTGGGTGTGGATAACCTTGTGGACAAGTTCCTCGTCGGGCGTAAAGCCCGGTGGCGTTTCCGGCAGGCCAACCCAGACCGGAATGTGATGGGAGAGCGCCTGCAAGAGCCGCAGCTCGAGCACCCCCAGCTCACGGAAGCCGTCCACCACCACCAGGTCGGGCTCAAACGGAGCCTGCCCCTCCAGTAAAGCCAGCGCCCCGGCCCGAAAGTCGTCGTAGTCCCAGCGGCCCCAACTGGCCTTGAGTTCCTCGTAGCGGGCGTAGACCCTTTGCAAACGCCGGGCCTCGGGGCTGTGGGACGGCAGGGCCTCGGGCTTCACCCCGTTACGTTTGGCCTCAGCAATGGCACGGGTAAACAGGCGGGCCTCACCGGGGCTGGGCAGGGGGCCTTCGCCTTCCATCAGCGCCTCCCCCACCAGCGCCACCCGGCCCGGCCCGGTCAGAATGGGCTTTAGGCCAAAGCTGGCGGCCAGCAGCCGGTAGTAAAGCTGCTGCGAGGTAAGCACCTCGAGGCCCAGCACCGCGCCCCCCTGGGTAGCCCGGCGGTAGACGTAGGCTTTCTGTGCGGGCAGACAAACCCACCAGACCCGCTTGCGCTGTTGCAGGTAAGCATGCGCGACCTCGAGCAGGCGGGTGGTTTTGCCGGAGGCCGGAGGGCCGACAATCAGATGCACAGCTCCACTATATCGGCCCGCTCTAACCGGATTCAGAAAAAGAGCTTACAAAACAGAAAGGACACATCAACACAGCTACCGAATCGCAGGCTCCACCCCTGGAAACCGCACCGGCGAACGCTGGTAGGCCGCCAGCCAACGGGGGTCTGACAGGGGCTCGAGGTTCCGCCCCAGCGCCAGTACCCCCACCACCCGGCCCTGGTGGGTCAGAAAGCAGCGGTAACCCCTGGGCTCACTCACGTACCAGTTGCCCAGGTTAAGGGTCTGGGCCACCCCCTCAAAGCGCCGGGCAAGCTGGTAGCGCAGTCGCAGGGCATCCTGCACGGGGCGATCAAAGGCCACCACCGCGATGTCCTCGAGGCCCAGCGGCACCGGGGTCAGGTCTATGTTCACCGTGAGGCGGGACACCGGCACACCCTCCACCCCCAGCACCACCCGCAGCAAGAAGCGCTGGGGCGCCGCCCGCTCGGCATAAGCAAACTGGGGGCGCAGGGTCTGGAAAAGGGCCAGGCAACGATCCATCACCGGCGGCTCGCTCGGTTGAGCCCAGCCCAGCGCCCCAAAACCCCAGGCCCAGAGGGCAATCGCCGGCAGAATGGCCCTGCGCCCCACGGCTTCTCCCCTACTCCCGCACCCCAAAGAGCGAACCCAAGCACATCTCGTCGGTAGTCCCCTCGCCCCAGGTCATGTAGCGGGGCGGCAGGGGCTCCCCACCCGGGCCGGGGATGGCCGATTTGTTGTCGTAGACGCAGGTAACCCGCACCCTATCCCCCTGGCGCAGCCGCAAGGGGGTCTGATACCAGTACTCGCCCTGCCACTGAAAGTTCCACTGGGGAATGTTGAGGAGCGTCCGGGCGCCTGCCGTGCCGGGGTTGACCTCCACCTTGAACTCCACCCCTCGCAGGTGCATGTGGGCCGTGACCCCGTACACCTCCATAGCGCTCTGAGCGGTCCAGTCGCAGGAGGTGGCCTGGCGGCTGCCGTCGCCGATCTCACGCCGGGCGTAGTCCTCGATGGAGGTGTTGCACAGCAGGTGAATCCAGTCGGCAATGAAGCCCAGCTCGGTGCGGGCTCGAGCGTACTCGCGGGTACAGGCTTCCCCGGTCAGGCCGGGTGGGCACTTAATCTCCACCGGGGCAGCCAGGGTCATGCCCACCAGGCGCTTGAGCTGTACGCCTCTGGGGGCCAGGTACAGGGCCATCTGGGTGGCGTCGGGGTTAGCGCCCGAGGCGGTGTTGTAATGCACCTGCATTACCACCCGGCTGCCCGCTCGCAGGAGTCGTCCGGTGCCTTCCGGCAGCAGGGTGGCTCCCCCGCCCTGCACCCAGAAGCCCAGAATGCCGCCAATGTTGCGGGGGTCGCTGCTCAGGCCCGGCCCGCCAAAACACTTCCAGCCGGGGCCAGGCTCGGCGCGGTCTTTGGCCTCGGCGGCCCCTACCATATCGGGGCCAATCAGGAACAAAATCACGTGATGCACGCTGCGCTTATCGCCCGGAATAATCTTGTAGCCGGTCACGTAAGTATCCTGCTCGAAGGTTGCCTGCATCAGGAAGCAACGGTAATCGTCCTGCAGGGCGTCGTCGGGGGTGTAGGGAGGGTTGAGGGTGGCTACCAGATCGGGCGATGGTACCGGCGCGGCTGCTTTCACGGCTACCGGCCTGGGTTCGCCCAGCGGTGCGCCCGCCTCGGCCCAGGCGATGAGGGCAGCCTTAGCGCTGGCCGAAAGTTTGCGTTCGTCCTTCAGGGGGGGTGTGCCCTCGCCGGGGGGCCAGGGCGGCATCCGGCCCTGCTTCACCGAGTCGGCAATGGCCGCCGCCATGTTGCGGGCCCAGCGGGCATCGTCTAAGGGAAAGGGAGCAATGCCCCCTTCGGTATGACAACCCGCGCAGTTGGCTTGCAGAATCTCGGCCACTTCCCCGTGGTAGGTAGGGGGTTGGGCGGGCCCCGCTCCAATCGAACCCAGTGCCAAAAAAACCAGCAGTAGCAAAGGTCTCGGCATATTTACCTCAGCAGTTGGGCGATTTCTTCCTTGAGTTTAGCAGTGGAAAGGCGGCTGGCCCCGTAGAGCATCCGCACCAGACGGCCCTGGGCATCCAGCAGGGCCAGCGCATCGGTATGAAAGACCAGCCGCCCACCGGGGGCCAGGTTGTACTCGACCCTGGCAGCCTCGGCAATGGGGCGGATGGCCTCGGGCCTGCCGGTCAGGCCCTGCACCGGGGCAAAACCCCTCAGGTATTTTTGCAGCGTCTGGGGGGTGTCGCGCTCATCCACGCTCAGGAGGAACAACTGCAGGTGGGGTGGGGCGCCCAGGGCCTCGTAGGCAGGTAGCAGGCGGCCCAGCGTGAGGGGGCAGGCGTCGGGGCACTGGGTGTAGCCAAAGAGCACCACCGCCGGGCCCTTGGGGGGAAATGCAAACGCCTTGTTTTCGTGCGAACGCAGTTCCACGCCAGGGAGCGTTCTGGGCGGCCTGAAGTCGGCAGCCCCCGGCCCGGAGGCGGGCAGATAATGCCCCCCGTGCGCCCAGACCAGGCTGGCGAGCCCCAAAAGAAATAGGCACGGTAGAAGTGGTTTCACCTTCACCATCATGACCGGAACCAACCCAAAAGAGAATCGGGTAACGCAAGACGAAATGCTCTCTGTACTAGGCACTTTCCAAACGATAGGAGGCGGGAGGTTGGGGGTAGGGGGTAGGGGTAGGAAACAGCGGTTTGAAACCCATCACCTCCCTCGTTTCCCACATTTACGCTACACGCGGTGCAGCGTAAATTACCCCACACGCCATGGCTTCCAGAGGATGCTGTGTGGGATATTCGTGGGAACCGCTCTAACCTACCCACACCCATACTCGTAAAGTTGGCTACACGTTTGAAGCTAAGGGAGGTTGTAGGAGAGCTGGCAGGTCAGGCCACCTCGAGCCTGCTTTGGGCCTTTCAAGACACGGCTTCCGCTGCTTCATGCCCCTTCAGGCTAGCCCCATCTGCTGAAACCAGGCTGAAGCCAGGGGTGCTCAGCTCACCACCTCGAGCCTTGCGTAGCGCAGGGCCAGTTTGCGAACCCCATCTCCAAAAGCCACCGTGGCCACCCCGTCTTCCAGACCCACCACCAGCCCGGTGCCAAACTGGATGTGCCTGACTTTTTGGCCGGGTTTGAGGGCGGGGGGGCTACTTGGGGCCGGGCGCTTGAGGAGGAAGCGCTCGAGGTCGGCAAACTCGTCTGCTGGCCCCTGGCCGGGCTCCACATCGAAGGCTTCCCAGAGGCTTTTGGCCTCGGGGGACAGCCCCAACGCCTCCAGCCAGCCGGCCTGCTCGGCGTGGGTAAACAGGCGCAGCACCTTGGCGGCCACGGCAGGGGCCTGGGCAGCGTTCCACCAGTGGTACAGGTAGCGCTCGAGGCCCAGCTTGTGGGCCCCCTGGGCCAGGGCCAGGGTCTGGGCGCTAGAGAGTTCTTCGGGCGGGAGGGCCAGGGCCTCGCCCACCCGCTCCACGGCCCCCAGCAATTGCAGGTGCTCGGCTTCCTTCAAAAAGGGCGAGAGCAGCAGGCTGGAAAGGGCGTACAGGTAGGTGTGCGCCGAGCTTCGGGTGAGGGCTACGTAGAAGAGGCGGCGTTCTTCCTCGAGGTTCTCCGAACCGCTATAGGGCAGGGTACCCTCGTTACAGTCCGGGATAAAGACCAGGGGCCACTCGAGGCCCTTGGCCCGGAAGATGGTCATCAGGCTGACCCGTTCGCGGGGGTTCTGAATGGGGTCGTCGCCAAAGTGTCGTTGAGTGTGCGGACGCAGGTCCGCCCCAACGGGAATCTGCTCCTGAGCCAGAAGCTCGATGTGCCGCAGCAGGTCGCTCACGCTGCCCTTGTCGCGGGCGTACTCCAGAAAAGCCCGCACCCCCTCGGCCTTGCCCGCCCCCACCTCGTAGAAGCCCGAGGAGCGCAACAGATGACGGCGGTAGTCCAGGCGCGCCTCGAGCGCCTCCAGGACTGCGTGGGCCGAACCCCGCCGCACCGCCCCGCCCAGCCACTCGAACAAATCGGCCAGCTCCAGAAGCCGCCGGGCCACCCGCTCCTCCGCACCCGCCGCCTCGGCGCGGAGTACCTCCAGCAGCGAGGCTCCCTGTTCCACCCGCCGCCAGAGGGCATCGGCCAGGGCGCGGGTCAGGTAGCGCTTGGGGGTGTTGTAGATTTGCAGCCAGAGGCGTTTTGGGTCTGCCCGGCGCTCTGCACCACCCCCCTCTTGAACAGGGGGCAAAACCGCTGCGTCCCCGGCCCCCTGCTTATGGGGGCTCCGCGTTGCAGAAGTGGATTCGGCCAACTGCAAGTAGGCCAGGAGTGTTTGAATCTCGGGGCGCTGGTAAAAGGGGGTGCTGCCCACCACCCGGTAGGGGATCTGCCGCTCGATCAGGGCCTGCTCGAGGTAGGGGGTCTGGGCGTAGAGTCGCACCAGCACCACCATCTCGGCGGGCTTGCGGCCCTCGGCCAGCAGCCCGGCTATGTCGCTCACCAGGCTTTGCGCCTGGGCGGGCATGTGGGGCTCCATCCGCAGGTGCACCCGGCCCGCAAAACCCCTGGTCAGGCTCAGGCGCTTGGGTTCGCGCTGCTGGTTCTGCGCGATCACCCGTCCGGCCAGCGCCACCTGTGGGGCCGGGCAGCGGAAGGTGTCGCGGATCAGGTATTTTTTCGCTTGGTAGCGTTGGGCGAACTCCAGGATGAAGCGGGGGCTGGCCCCCCGCCACTCGTAGATGGTCTGGTCGTCGTCGCCCACTGCCATGTAGTTGCGGTGCGGGGCGGTAATCAGGTCGAGCAGCTCCGACTGGGCCAGGTTCACGTCCTGGAACTCGTCCACCAGCACCGCCTGAAAGGCCTTCTGCACGGTTTGCAGGATACCCGGGTGGCGCACCAGCGCCTCCCAGCCTTGCAAGAGCATGTCGTCGAAGGTGAGGAGCCCTTCAGCCTGGCGCACCTGCTCGAAGAGCCGATACAGCTCCAGGTACCACTCGAGGGCCTTTGGCGCCTCGGCTTGCGAAGCCACCTTCAGGGCTTCCGGGGGCAGGGCAGCCCCCTGCAGGTCGGCGTATTGCAGGTTGCCCTTGCAGGCCCCCACATAGCTCAGGAAGTCCTCGGGCTCGAGGTTTTCCAGTTCCTGGGCCCAGGGTACTTTGAGCTCGCGGGCCCGCCGCAGGGTGCGCTGCAAAAGGGCCTGCTCTGCCCCCTCTTCCTTTACCTCCGCCAGCTTCAAAAGCCCTTCCGAGGCAGCCTTACGCACAATACGGTAGCCCAGCGCGTGCAGGGTGGAGACCTGCACCCCCTGGGTGTGGGGCCAGCTCGAGAGCGCCCGCTTGAGGTCGTCTACCGCCATGCGGCTGAAGGAGGTGGCCAGAATCTTGCGCGGCTCAAAGACCCGTTCGCGCACCAGGCGCTCCAAGCGGTGCACCAGCGCGGTGGTCTTGCCCGCCCCGGCCACGGCGAACACCAGCGCAGGCCCTTCGTTGTGGGCCACAATGGCTTGCTGTTCGTCGGTCAGGCGCAAGGACACAGTTTGAATAGTTTACCCGGCACGAGGTTTTTGCCGATGCCGATGGCTGATTGCCACACGCAAAACGCAGCCAGAGGGAGTTGCTTCAGGCGAACCGGTACAGCTTCCCCGCCAGCGTGGCCACATAGAGCGCCCCCCGGTAGGGCAGGGGCGGCACCTGGATGGGGCCCAGGCCGGTGGCCTCGAAGACCAGACGTCCGCTCTGGGTGTCCACCCCCAGTACCCGGCCTTCCTCGGTGCCCAGGTAGAGCACCCCGTGGGCGATGGAGAGGGCGGCGGTTACCCGACCTACCTCGAAGGCCCATACCTCGTCGCCGGTTTTCTGGTTGAGGGCGTATAGCTTTCCGGCCCAACTGGCCGCGTAGAGGTTCCGCTCGTCCAGGGCCGGGGCGCCCCAAAGCTCGCCCTCGAGGTCGAAGCTCCACTGCACCTCGCGGGTCAGGGGGTCGAAGGCATGAACCTCCCCGGCCCAGGTTGGGATGAAAAGCAGCCCTCCGCGGGCAGGCATGGCGGTATGCACCGCCCCCGCCTCTACCTTGTAGCGCAGGTGTCCGCTCAGGGGGTCGAGGGCGTACAGCCAGCCGCCTTCGCTGGCCACAAACAGAAGCCCCCGGTACAGGGTGGGCGAGGCCGAGAGCTCGCTGCCGGCCTGGAAACCCCAGCGCAGGGTACCGCTGGCATCCAGAGCATACAAAAAGCCGTCGCGCCCGGCCAGGTAGATCAGGTCGGCCACCAGGGGCGCGGCGGTAATCTCGGCGCGGGTGGGAAAACTCAGGATGGGCCGCCCCGAGAGCGACATCCCGGTCAGGCGGCCATCCCAGGCGGCCACATACACCCGCTCACCCGCCACCACCGGCGGGGCCGAGACCTCGTCGCCCAGGCGCTGGCGGTAGACCGAACCATCGGTCAGATCGAGGCGGGCAGTGCCCTGCCCCGCCCCTACCCACAGGCTGCCCTCGCGGGCGATCAGCTCCCCCGGCCAGGCCACCTGTCCGGCCAGGTCGAAGGTGCCGCGCAGCTCCAGCTTTTCGGGCTGGGCCGGCCCGGTAGGGTAGTGCCCGCTGCGGCTGGCCCCTGCCCGTGGCGTGGCCGAGAGGGTCTCGCGGTAGTGGCGCAGGGTTTCTTCCAGCACCGCGTGGGCGGCGGCAGCGTTGGCGGGCCGGTCGGCAGGGGCTTTCTGCAAGAGCGAGAGTATCAGACCCGATACCTCGGCGGGAATGGCCGGGTTAAGGCTCTGGGGAGGTCTGGGAGGTTCGTAAACGTGCTGGTACAGCACCGACTGGTCGTTTTCGCCCTCGAACAGGGGCTGGCCGGTGAAGGTGCGATAGAGCACCGCCCCAAAACTGTAGAGGTCGGCCTGGGGGGTGAGGGGCAGGCCCTTGGCCTGCTCGGGGGCCATGTACTCCGGCGTGCCCACCGTAATGCCGGTGCGGGTAAAGTGGCGGCTTTCCTGCATCAGGTAGGCCAGGCCAAAGTCCATCACCTTGGGCTGGCCCTCGGGCGTGACCAGGATGTTGCGGGGGGTCAGGTCGCGGTGGATCACACCCCGCTCGTGCAGGTGCCCCAGGGCTTCGAGTACCCGCGCCGAGGCGGTAAGCAGCCGCAGCCCCTCGAGGCCATCCTCGAAAGGGCCCAGGCGGTCGTAGCTGCCGCCCTCCACCAGCTCCATCACAAAATAGGTGCGGCCCTCTTCCTCCCCCAGGTCGAAGACCTGCACCACCCCAGGGTGCGAGAGCTTGGACAGGGCCTTGACCTCCCGGAAAAAGCGGTTGCGCTCGCTAGGGTGCAGGTAGGTGTGCAGAATCTTAACCGCCACCGGGCGCTCCATGCGCTCGTCGGTAGCCCGCCAGACCTCGGCCATGCCCCCCTCGCCCAGGGGGGCCACAAGCCTGTAGCGTCCGGCCAGCTTCACCTTGTCCATGGAATTCATGAGCTACGAAACCCTAACAATCGAGCCGGGGTTAGCCCAGCCGGTGGCCCGGTTGCAGGCGGGTGCCCCTGGCCCAGTCTAAGGCAGGCATGGGCTTTTTGCCTTCGGGCTGAACCTCCTCCAGCCGGAGGGTTCCTTGCCCGGTGGCAACTTCCAGGTACTCGGCTACCTGCACCACGGTTCCGGGTGCTAGCACGGCGCCAGACCCTGAACCCTCAACCCTCGACATTTTGATCACCTTCACCCGCTTACCCTGGTGCTCAAACCAGCTGCCCGGCCAGGGCAGCACCCCCCGGTAGCGGTTGTAGATTTCCAGCGCGGTGCGCTCCCAGACAATCCTGCCATCGTCCTTTTGCAGCATGGGGGCGTGAGTGCCCTCAGGGGGCTGGGGGGTGGGTTGCAGGTGTTCCAGGTGGGCCAGAGCGTCCAGAAGCAGCTCGATGCCCTTGTCGCGCAGGCGGTTGGCGAGCTCGAGGGCTGTTTCGTCGGGCCCAACCGGGGTACGCCAGCGGGCCACCACCGGGCCGGTGTCCATGCCCACATCGGTCTGCATGATGCAGACGGCGGTCTCGGCGTCGCCGTTGATGAGCGTCCACTGCACCGGCGCGGGGCCCCGGTACTTGGGCAGGTCGGAGGGGTGCAGGTTCAGAAAGCCAAAGCGGGGTACTTCCAGTAGCTCAGCCGGCAGGATTTTGCCGTAGGCGGCGGTTACGGCCACCTCGAGGCCCAGGCTTTTGAAAAGTGCCATGAACTCGGGGTTTTTGCGGAGCCGCGCAGGCTTCTCTACCCGCAAGCCCCTGGCCTCGGCCCACGCCGCCACCGGGCAGGGCGTAATTTGCAAGCCCCGCCCCGCCGGTTTATCCGGCTGGGTAACCACCAGCACCACCTCATGGTGGCGGTGCAGGGCTTCCAGCACCGGCACGGCCCAGGCAGGCGAACCAAAAAAAGCCAGTCGACGGCGCAGGGGTTGGGAGGTCATGACGGGTTGTTTAGAAGGCAATCAACCATAGACTCTCGACCATCGACCATCGACTATCGACCTCACCTGGCCTGCCCCAGCCGTGCGGCCTCCTCGCGTAAGAACGCCTTGGCCTGCCGCTGGAAAAGGGCCAGGTCTTCGCGGTGCTCCTCGAGGAACTTTTGCTTGTCGGCAAAAGCCATTCGCTGGAAGAAGAGGATGCCGTCCAGGTGGTCTATCTCGTGCTGTAGCACCACCGCCAGGTAGCCCTCGGCCTCGAGCACCTTCGGCTCGCCCTTTTCGTTCTGGTACTCGGCCCGCACCTGCAAGTCGCGCTGGGCCCCTTCGGCATAGAGGCCGGGCAGCGACAGGCACCCTTCGGTGATGGACTGCTGGCCCGAGCGGTAGGTGATAACCGGGTTCACCATCACGTAAAGCTCTTTGGCACGGGTTTTGAGGTCGGCCTCGGGGCCTTCTTCTGCCTCGTCTTCCAGGTATTCGGCGGCCACAAAGAGCCGCTGGCTGATGCCAACCTGGGGGGCCGCCAGCCCCACTCCGCGGGCTTCGAACATGGTCTCGAGCATGTTCTCGGCCAGTTGGGGTATACCGCTAAAATCCTGTACGGGCAGGGCTTTTTTCTTCAAAACAGGGTCGCCGTACAGGCGGATGGGAAGGACCTGGGCCATCGTGGACTATTGTCTATGGTCTAGGGGCGCTTGTCTATGCCACTCTGCACCACTTTCCCCAGGGTGTTCACAATGACCACGCCCGCCAGGGCGATTCCACCCCCCACCAGGGCCAGCACACCGGGCACTTCCCGCAGCCAGACATAGGCAATCAGGGTAGCGAGCACCGGCGAGATGTACAAAAAACTGGTCACCTGCGACGCCGGGGCACGGCTCAGGGCGTAGTTCCAGGTCAGGTACGAAAGCGCACCCGGCACCACGCCCAGATACACCACGCTCCAGGTGGCCTGGGCCGAGGCAGCCTGCATCTCGGATATCAGGCCCGGCCAGAACACCAGTAGCGGCAGGGTCCCGGCCCAGATGGTGTAGGCGGTGAAGTTGAGGGGGTTGTATTTTTTCACCAGGCTGCGCTGGAACACGAAGTAAACCGAGGTAACAAAGGCTGCCAGCACAATCAGCAAGGCGCCGGGCTCGAGTTCAAAGCTACCGGGGTGGTTGCCCACGGCAATCAGGGCCACGCCTGCAAAGGCCACCCCAATGCCCAGCCAGCCCCAGGCCGAAAGCCGCTCGCGCAGGAAAAAATAGGACATCAGGGCCACAAACACCGGCCCCACTGCAATCAGGAGCGCGGCGGGCCCGGCCTTCACGGTAACCTGGCCAAAGTTCAGGGCGGTGTGGTAGGCGGTAATGCCCAGGAAACCCAGCCCCAGAATGGCCGGCCAGTCTCTCCGTTCGGGCAGGGGCATCCGCACCCACAGGGCGTAAACTACCATCACTGCCGAGGCCACCAGAAAGCGCAGCAGGGTCAGGTGGGCCGGGCTGTAGTCCTGAAGGCCCGCCCGTATACCGGCAAAGGCCGAAGCCCAGGGCAGGATGGTGAGGCCAATCGCCAGAAGGACTCGAGAATCCACCGGGGGATAGTAGCATATCGTTAGAGTCCATGACCCACGAAATGCTCGAGTTCATCCGCCACCTGAACCTAATGGGTGCACGTTCAATGGTCATTGGCGGCTACCCCCTGGCCTTCCTGGGGGTTCCCCGCTACACCAAAGACCTCGATTTGCGGATAGACATGCAAGAGGCACCCCGCGTTCTGGAAGCCATCAAGTCCTTTTTTGGTGGGGACGATCTGGGGCTTACGTTAGAAGATTGGGGCTGTACTAGATAACAAGTAATCTAGAAACAGCTTTATGAAGACCAGAAGGACGAAACTGAGCGTCAGGAAAGCTGGGAGATTGGTGG
>FWPV01002503.1_pt1 | contig 28797 bp, 16 predicted proteins | sample 2228371 | NCBI WGS metagenome assembly FWPV01 (sample SAMEA103939776, study PRJEB20133) | metagenome | reverse complement strand
TTCCGCGCCAATGCCGTGAGGAGTTAGCGGCATGGTTGACGAGGCGACGCTGGCCCTGATGACCCGCAATGAAGCCGATATGGCTTTCAAACGGCGTGTGCGTACCATCTTCGAGTGGATTGATCCGCAGGATGACCACATTATCCTGGATTGTGCCTGCGGGCGCGGCTTCTACCTGAACATGCTCCGCTATGTCAGCCGGGCGCGTCTGGTGGGGCTGGAGCTTGATGGCGAGATCATCCGCAGGGCGCGGGCCAATGTTGGGCATCTGGAGGATATCCTGCTCACACGGGGGAATATCTACGCGCTACCTTTCCCGGATGATACGTTCGATTCCGTGATTCTCTCAGAGATTCTGGAGCATGTGACCGATGACCTGGCCGGTCTGCGCGAGGTATACCGCGTTTTGAAACCGGGTGGCGTCGTGGCGATCACGGTGCCCAACGCTAACTATCCATTCCTGTGGGACCCGATCAACAAGACGCTGGAAACGTTGTTCGGGACGCATATCCAGCATGGGCCGCTGGCAGGTATCTGGGCCAACCATGTCCGCCTGTACGAGCGCGATCGGCTGCGGGCCGTGACGGAAAAGGCAGGCTTCATGGTGGAGGCGGAACGCGCCTTTACGCACTATAGCTTCCCGTTCATCCACAACATTGTCTATGGCCTGGGCAAGCCTCTGCTGGAAAGCGGTCTGCTGCCGCGACAGCTGGCGGTTGCTGCTGACCGCACGACTTTCGCCCAGAACAGTGGCCGTCTGCTTAACCCCATCAACCTGGGTCTGGCGATCTTCAACGCGATTGACCGGCTCAACCGCGCCAATGAGCCGGAAGGTCGTTCGACGGTCAACCTTTGTGTCAAGGGGCGCAAACCGGTATGAGTGCAATCCCGCCTGAAGATGTAACGCCTGTGGCTTCTCCGGACTCGCCGCCGGTGGACTCTGGCTCCGGGCCGGGCTTTGCCGACCTGACCCTGCTGGAGGTCCTGATTACCGCGCGACGTGCGCCACGGCAGACCTGGCAGCGCTTCTGGCAGGCGCTAAACGCTCCGGCAGAAGTGTCGTTGCCACATTCCTCCCCGGTGTCTGACGAGATCCGCGTGGCGAAGGCAGCGGTTGCTCCGGCGGTATCGGTGCCCCTGGCTGTCGATCGGGAGCGGGTGCTGCCGCTGGCGCTGATGATCGTCGGCCTCCTGCTGGGACTGGCGGGATCGATGATCATGGCCTCAGGAGTCAACCGCGCCGAGGCGCGTGAATTACATCTGGGGGCGCCGTGGCTGGTGGCTGCATTTATCCTGTGGCTGGTGGCGGGGGCGGCACTCTACCGTGGCGATCTGACCCGCTGGTGGACGCGCCGCCGGGAGAAGCGCGCTGGGGCGGAGGAAGCAGCGATCGTGCCGGAAGGTACCGGCCCACGACTGTCGCTGATTTCCTGGGCCGACGCTCACGCCGGACGGCTGGCGCTGGCGGCGATCGGGTTGTTGCTCAGTATGGCCACGGCGCTGCTCAACGGTGGCAACACGTTCACCCTGGCCGGTGTGATCGCCTGGGGCGCCAGCATCGTGGTCTGGCTGGCGGCCCTGGCACCGGACGGATTTTCCTGGCAGCGCTGGCTATATCGCGCCGGAGGTCGCCTGCGCCGATTGCGGCGATGGGAGTGGCGCCTCCGTCTGTCGTGGACGGCGCTGGCGTTGCTGGTCATCCTGGTGGTGGGCGCTTACTTCCGGCTGGCGGCGCTGGACAGTGTCCCGCCGGAGATGACCAGCGATCATGTGGAAAAACTGCTGGACGCTCAACGCGTGCTGGATGGCACCTACCAGGTGTTCTTCCCCAACAATGGCGGGCGCGAGCCTCTCCAGATGTATCTTGTCGCGGCCTTCTCCGTGATCAGCGGGCTGGGCATGCAGTTCCTGACGCTCAAGTGGGTATCGGCGCTGGAAGGGCTGATCACGCTGCCGATTCTGTGGTGGATGGGGCGGGAAATTATCGGGGAGGAACAGCCGCGCCTGGGCAATATCGTTGGCCTGTTGCTGGCGGCGCTGGTGGCGGTCAGCTACTGGCATGTGGCACTCTCCCGGCTGGCGCTACGGATTGTGCTGACGCCGCTGGTGATGGCCCTGGTACTGATCTTCCTGGCGCGGGCGATGCGTCATAACCGGCGGACGGACTTCCTGAAGGCGGGGATGGCGCTGGGTGTGGGCGTGTATTGCTACCAGGCCATGCGTATGGCGCCGGTAGTCGTGGCGCTGGGCGTGGGGTTGGCGCTATTCTTCCAGCTGCGACGCTGGCCGGATCGCCGCCGCATGGTTGGTAATCTGGCAGCGCTGGCGATCATCTCCATGGCGATCTTTGTGCCACTGGGCCGCTTCATGATCGAGTATCCAAACCTGTTCTGGATGCGGACAGCGGGGCGCCTCTTTGGTGATGATGTGATCATGGAGACCAACCCGGAAACCGGCGTGATCACCGAGCGGAACGCCACGCTGGAGGATCGGCTGAATGCCTTCAACGCCAATCTGCCAGTGCTGGGCCAGAACATCCGCAATGTCCTGTTGATGTTCAACTGGAAAGGGGATGTGGCCTGGATCAACGGTGCGCCGAACCGGCCAGCCATGGATGCCGTGACCGGCACATTCCTGATCCTGGGGCTGGCGGCATGGGTGGTGCGCCTGATCCGGCGACGCGATGCGGTCGACTGGCTGATCGTACCGGGGCTGTTCATCATGCTGTTGCCTTCGGCGCTGTCGATTGCCTTCCCGGTGGAGAATCCAAGCGCGACACGCACCAGCGGCGCTCTGCCGTTCGCTTATCTGCTGGCGGCCTACGGCCTGGCGGCCCTGCTGACGCTGCTGCCGCGGACGCTTCGCTGGCCTGGAGCGCGTGTTTTGAGCGTGAGCCTGGCGATCATCCTGCTGGCGGCGGCCTTCGGCACCAACAGCCAGCTGTACTTTGGGGAATATCGTGAGCGCTACGATGTGGCTGCCCAGCCCTACAAACTGACCGGGCGTATCCTGCGCGGCTTTGCCGAGAGCAGCGGCAGCTATGGCAACGCCTTTATGGTGGCCTATCCGTACTGGTTCGATCATCGGGCGATGGGCATCGAGGCCGGGCGAATCGACTGGCCGAATGGTTTGCTGGCGGTTGGCGATCTGGCACAGAAGATTCGCGAGAATACCGGCGGGCCATATGCGTTCGATCCGGAACGGGCCGTCCTGGTTTTCTACAACGCTGCCGATGCTGAGACAGCGGCAACCCTGCAGGCATGGTTCCCCCAGGGGATCAACATCCTCCAGACGACCGACTATCCGGTTAAAGATTTCTATACCTTTATCGCGCCACCGCCGGGGGAAGCCTGGCTGGCCGATTTTCTGGCTGCACATCCGGCTGAATAGATGTTTTCCGCCGGTATGCTGAGGAATCGGGCTGCTCATCGTGTAGGGTGAGCGAACTACTGGACGCTGACGAGCGATTTATGACTGAACACAGCACAGCATCATCGTTAACCGCCGAGGCGACATCGGCGTTGTCGACCGGACGCAGGCCGACTTACAGGTCAGCCTGGTGGCGCGATCGCCAGAATCTCCTGATTGCCCTGCTGCTCCTGCTGGTGATGGTCTCAGGTGCGTACTTCCGCTTTGTCGGGCTGAACTGGGATGACTTCACCCATCTGCATCCAGACGAACGTTTTCTGACACAGGTGGTAACCAGCATCGCGCCGGTGTCGAGTATCGGCGAGTATTTCAATACGGCGGAGAGCAGCCTCAATCCCAACAATCGCGGGGCGGGCTTTTACGTCTATGGTACGCTGCCGCTGTTCATCGTCAAAGCGGCGTCCGGGATCGTGGCGCAGGTGACCGGTGACCTAACCTGGGCCGGCTACAACGGTGCGCATCTGGTGGGCCGGGTGTTTTCGGCGACTTCCGATCTGTTGACGATCCTGCTGGTGTTCCTGATCGGACGTCGCCTGTATGACCGCTGGATCGGGTTACTGGCGGCAACGCTGTATGCCTGGGCCGTGCTGCCGATCCAGCTCTCCCACTTCTGGACGATGGATGCGTTCACCGGGCTGGCGGTGACCGCTGCGCTGTGGCTGGGCGTCCGCATTCTGGACGAAGGCGGCTGGGGCAACTATGCCGGGTTCGGCCTGGCACTGGGCGCGGCGGTTGCCAGCCGGATCAACGTGGCGCCACTGGCGATTGTCGCGGCGCTGGCGACCATGGTGCGTATGCTGCCGGCTTTTGAGCCGGAGTATCCCCGTTATGAGCGCCGGTATCTGCTGGTTCGTGAGGGTGGGGGGCTGTTGCTGGCGGCATTGGTCAGCGTGATCGTGTTCCGGCTGGCCCAGCCTTACGCCTTCAGTGGGCCGTCAATCTTCGGCATCCTGCCCAACATGGACTGGTGGCGGCAGATGCAGGAGGTCAATCGCCAGGTTTCCGGGCAGGCGGACTTTCCGCCCAATCATCAGTGGGCTTCACGCATCCCGTATCTGTTTTCCTGGCAGAACATGGTGTTGTGGGGGATGGGGCTGCCGCTGGGCCTGACGGCATGGATCGGCTGGTTCGTTGCTGGCTGGCAGATCGTGCGCGGGCGCAGCGCATGGGCACGGCACCTGCTGCCGTTTTCCTGGCTGCTGGTGTATTACGGCTGGCAGGGCGGCGGTTGGGTGATGACCATGCGTTACTACATGCCGCTGTACCCCGTTCTGGCGCTCTTTGCGGCCTGGGCACTGGTTGCCCTGGTGCGGCGGGCATGGGCGTGGCGCGGATCGGCGCTGCTGAGGCGGGGTGGGGCGCTGGCGCTGCTCGGCCTGGTCACGGCTTTCACCCTGGTATGGGCCTTCGGCTTCACCCGCATTTATACCCGCCAGCTCACCCGTGTGCAGGCTTCCCACTGGATTCTGCAGAACATCCCGGCGGATTTCTCCTTCACGATCACGGCGGAGGATGGCCGGACGCGGATGATCAACATCGGCCTGCCCAACGATAGCGTGACCCATCCCAGCGCCCTGGTGGCCAATGCAACCCGTTACTTTCAGGATGGCGAGATGCGCAGCGGACGCTTCACCGTCCCGGCGGATCTTGGTGGCGTGGTCACGCACATCCACGCTGCCCATCTGGGCGACCCTAATCAGGATAGCGGCGAGGAAACGCTGTGGGTGGGCATCGTCGATGTGCTGGCCGAGGCCGTGGTGGCGGAGGGGCGTATCACGGCGGACTTCAGCCGGGGCGATTCCCCGCTGGGACAGGCTTACGATATCCCCCTGGACAGCCCCGCCGTGCTGGTCGCTGGCCGGCAGTACGAGTTGCGTAGCCGGGCTGAAGACGGAGCGCCGATCATTGTGGCGGGAGCGGCCATCGCCACGGAAGGTCCCTGGGACGACCCGATCCCGTGGAAAGTGTGTGCACTGCCAGATCAGATGGCCTGGTCGGAAGATCTGCCGCCAGGGCTGGTCAACCTGCGCGATTGCGTTGGGATCGATGCTTTTGGCATGGGCTACTACCAGGGCCTGGAGCTGTACATGGCCGCCGAGGACAATGAGCAGAAACGGGCGACCATGCAGGAAGTGCTGGACGGCGCCGATTACCTGACAATCAGCAGTAATCGCTTCTATGACTCGCTGTCGCGGCTGCCCATGCGCTTCCCGATGAGTTTGCGTTACTACCGGGCGCTGTTCAACGGGGAGCTGGGCTTTGAACTGGTCCGGACGTTCGAGTCGACCTTCACGTTTGGCGACCTGATTGTCTCCGACCAGGTTCTGCCTACCTATAACGTCCCGGCCTGGCTGAACGAATTCGAGGCTGAGGAAGCATTCCACGTCTACGATCACCCGGTCGTGTTTGTCTTCCGTAAGACGGCTGACTACGATCCCGCAGCGGTGGCCCGGGTGCTTAATGCGGTATCACTGGCTTCAGCCGCTGACCAGAGCGCCTGGCTGGACCCCACACGCCCGGTTGGGGTGATCCCGTGGAACGCTAGACAGGCCAGCGCCGCACCGACAGCGTTGATGTTCACCGACACCATGCGCGAGATCCAGTATTCCGGCGGCACGTGGTCGGAGCTATACGACGCGGATGCGCTGATCAACCGCAGCCAGCTGCTGGCTGTGGTGGCATGGTGGGGACTGCTGGTCATCATCGGCTGGGCGACATGGCCACTGCTATTCGCGTTGCTCCCGGCGCTACCGGATCGGGCTTTTCCGCTGGCGAAGGTGGCCGGGTTGCTGCTGGTTTCGTGGCTGGCCTGGCTGGGGGCCAGCCTGCGTCTGCCGACATGGTCGCGGGGCGGGTTGCTGCTGGCGCTGCTGGTGGTATTGATCGTCAGCGCGGCGCTGGGCTGGCGGCGACGGGTGATGCTGATCGCGTACCTGCGCACTCACTGGCGGCAGATGCTGATCCTGGAAGGGCTGGGGCTGCTGCTCTTCCTGGCCTTTCTCGGGGTACGGCTGGGCAACCCCGATCTGTGGCATCCCAACTTCGGCGGCGAGCGCCCGATGGACTTTGCCTATCTCAACGGTGTGCTGCGCAGCACAATTTTCCCGCCCATCAACCCCTGGTTCTCCGGCGGGTATATCAACTACTACTACTATGGCTTTGTGCTGGTGGGCACACCGATCAAACTGCTGGGTCTGTTGCCGTCGGTCGCCTTTAACCTGATTCTGGCGACGCTGTTCTCCCTCACCGGCATGGCTGCTTTTTCCGCTGCTTTCAATCTGGTCGGCAGCTGGCGGCGACGTGATGACGGCGCGCTGTGGGGTAATCCCTGGGTAGCGGGCGGAACGGCCATGCTGCTGGCGGTGGTGCTGGGCAACCTGGATGACATCCGCCTGGTTATCACGGCCCTGGCACGTACGGGCGGCTGGCGGCCCATCACCGGCGACGAGTTTCTGCCACCGCTGAGCGCGATTCTGGGCGGGATCGGCAGTTTGCTCGGTGGCCAGCCGCTCAACTTCAGCACCCACTGGTGGTACTGGAATCCGACGCGGGTCATGGCCCATACCGGCAATGCGATCACGGAAATCCCGTACTTCACCTTCCTGTACGGTGATCCGCACGCCCATGCGATCGCTATGCCGTTGACGCTGCTGGTCCTTGGCTGGCTGATTCACGAAGTGCTGGTTGCCGGGCAGAGGGACGTCCGTACCCGGCTGGAAGGCGGGCTGGCGCTGATCTTTGGCGCGCTGGCAGTAGGCATCCTGCGGGCGACGAACTTCGCCGACTGGGTGACGTACCTGATCCTGACGCTGTTCATGTTGAGTGTGGCCCATTGCCTGGAAGTCCACGCCCGCCACAGTAACCCTGGTGAAGCGATTGTCATTCCGGAGCCTGGCCGTGGCTGGCGCACGGTCGGGCTGCTGCTGGGTGGCGCCCCCCTTTACCTGGCCTGGCAGGTTATTCGTCGCTGGCCGTTGACGCTGGCGGATGTAGGGCGCTGGGCCGCCCGGCTGGGAGCATTTGTGGCGCTGAGCGCCCTGTTCCTGGCGCCGTATACCTACTGGTACGCCACAGCGGACGCTGTGCCGGAGGTGTGGCGGGGTCCCCGGACGCCGCTGTGGGCCTATCTTGACCTGAATGGCCTGTTCCTCTTCCTGGTGATTTCACTGCTGTTGTGGGATACAGCGCGCTGGCTGCGGACGATCCGCGTCCGGGACCTGGCCGGGCGGCCTGGACTGGTAACGATCATCCTGGCCGGGTTGGGCTGGGTAGCCGTGATTGCTGTGGCTCTGGCCCTGGCCAGTTGCACGATCGCGCTGATCGCATTGCCGGTGACGGTCTGGGCGGCGATCCTCTTTTTCCGACCAGGGCAGTCGGCGACGATGCGCGTGGTCTGGACGCTGGTGGTGCTGGCCGTAGCGTTGACCTTCCTGGTAGATGTGGTGGTCTGGGCCGGGGACATCGGACGGCAGAACACGGTCTTCAAGTTTTACATGCAGGTCTGGCTGCTGCTGAGTGTGGTTGGCGGGGCAGCACTGGCCTGGCTGCTGCGGGCCAGCGCGGGCTGGCCGGGAAGGCGGCAGGGTCTGTGGCGCGGCGTGGCGTTGTTGCTCCTGACCATTGCTGCGATGTATCCCTTGCTGGCGACCCAGGCCAAGTTCATCGACCGTATGGCTCCTGAAGCGCCGCACACACTGGACGGTATGGCTTTCATGCCCTATGCCACCCAGGGCGAACACGGTGCATGGTTCTCCCTGGCAGAGGATTACGATCTGATCCGCTGGATGCAGGCCAACATTAAGGGCACGCCAGTGGTACTGGAAGGACAGAGCGAGCGCGAATATCTATGGGGCGGACGGATCTCGGTCTACACCGGCCTGCCGACGCTCATCGGGTACAATTTTCACCAGCGGCAGCAGCGCACGCTGGAGCCGCTGTCCCGGCTGGTAGGGCAGCGTATCCAGCAGGTCAATCTGATGTATGACACGACCGATGTGGCCCTGACCTGGCGGTTGTTGCAGACATTTGAGGTGTCCTACATTGTTGTCGGACAGCTTGAGCGGGCTTACTATCTGCCGGAGGGACTGGATAAGTTTGAGCGGATGGTTGAGGCCGGCCTGCTGGAACTGGTCTACCAGACGGGCGATACGCGATTGTACGCAGTGCGCCAGGGTGCGGCACTGTGAGTGGGGCGGGGTTGACTGAACAGGGGCGTAAGGCGGCATGATACAGGCAATCATTGACTGGCTGGGACGTGAAGGGGGCCTGATTCTCACCTGGTGGTTGCTGGTGACGCTGGCCGGTGTGGCGGCATGGCCGCTGACCTTCCGCCTGTTGCGCGGTCTGCCTGACCGGGGATTTACCCTGGCCCGTTCCGCCGGGCTGGTGATTGTCGGGTATGTCTTCTGGCTGCTGGCGTCGCTGGGGTTGTTGCGCAATACCGGTGGAAGTATTGCCCTGGCCGCATTGCTCGTGCTGGCGGCGGGGGTGGTTTTCCTTGAACGCGCAGCGATGGTCGAATGGTTCCGCCGCAACTGGAAGTATGCTCTGGCCGTGGAGGTGCTGTTCGCGGGGCTGTTTTTCGGCTGGGTGGCATTCCGGGCGCTGAATCCGGCGCTGACCGGCACTGAGAAGCCGATGGAAGTGGCTTTTACCAGCGCCATCCAGCGCAGCGCAACCTTTCCCCCCAGTGATCCCTGGATGAGCGGGTACACGATCAGCTACTACTACTTCGGTTACATCATGGCTGCCGCCCTGGGTAAGCTGAGCGGGGTCTCCGCCGCGGTAGCCTTCAACCTGATGGTGCCGCTGCTCTTTGCCCTGACCGGGATCGGGGCCTTCGGGCTGGTCTACAACCTGTTGCGGGCGCGCTTCCTGGGCCACCGGCGCAAAGGGGCGCTGGAGCCAACGCCGCGCTCCACATCGATGCTCTTCGCGCTGCTGGGGCTGGTATTCGTTGTTCTGCTCGGCAACCTGCACACAGTCTTTGTAGAAGTGCCCTATGAGCAGGGCTGGGCTTCGCCGGAGTATCTGGCCTTCTGGGATCAGGAGCAGCGCGATGTGCCCCGCGTGAATGGGGCAGCCGGGATCGAGGGCTGGGAGTTCTGGTGGTGGTTCCGGGCCAGCCGCGTGATCCGCGATTACGATCTCAATGATCTGCCCAGCGCTGTGCAGCCCATTGACGAATTTCCGGCCTTCAGTTTCATCCTGGCGGACATGCACCCGCATGTGCTGGCGTTGCCGTTTGCTGTGCTGGCGCTGGCCATCGCGCTGGGCCGCGCCCTCAGCCATGACACACCGACACGCTTCGAGTTGGCCCTGTACGGGCTATGTCTGGGTGCGCTGATCTTCCTGAACACGTGGGATGGGCCGATCTACATGGCCGTCCTGGTTGGGGCGGAGGCGCTGCGCCGGCTGGCTGCCAACGCCAATGGACGGTTGAGCCGTGCCGACTGGCTGGCCCTGCTCCAGCTGGGGGCGATTGTGGCCGGGCTGGCTGTTCTGCTATATGCCCCGTTCCTGATCGGTTTTCGTTCTCAACTTGGCGGCGTGCTGCCAAACGTCATCCACCCCACGCGCCTGCACCAGTTCTTCCTGATGTTTGGGCCGTTCCTGCTGATCCTGATCTTTTTCCTGGCGGTGGAGATCTGGCGCGGGCAGGAGGAGATGAATTGGCGGCTGGCCGGATCGGTGATCGGCATTGCGGTGCTGGTGTTGGTGTTGATGCTGGCCCTGCTGGGAATCGTAGCCTGGCTGCGCCCGGAGGTCCGTGGTGTAGCCTACTCGGTGATGGAGTCAGCAGGAGGGGTGGGGGCGCTACTGGGCGACGTGCTGATCCGGCGGCTGAGCGGGTTGCCCTTACTGGCCGTGCTGCTGGGCATCATTGCCGTGGTGGTGGCGCGGCTGACTGGCCGGCCGTCGATCGCTGAGGACGAGATGCCCTATGCCGTGCCTACCGGTTTCGCCTTGCTGCTGGTAGGGGCCGGGGCAGTGCTGGCGCTGCTGCCGGACTTCCTGTATCTGCGCGATAATTTTGGCGTGCGGATCAACACCGTGTTCAAGCTGTACTACCAGGTCTGGCTGTTGTGGGCGGTTGCCAGCGCCTATGCCGCCTATACGATCCTCGTCGACGTGGAGTGGCACATCCGGCCCGGCACAGTCGTCCGGGTGGCTTTCGGCGGCCTGCTGGCGGTGGTGGTCATCACAGGGTTGATCTACCCGGCGCTGGCGATCTACACGCGTGCGATTGTGGAAGCCGGGCGACCGGGCGGATCAGTGCCACTGACCCTGGACGGCGGGCCGACGCTGGCTACGCCGGACGATTACGCTGCGCTGCGCTGCCTGGAGGCGCTGGTTGGCGACAGACAGGTGACGCTGGTTGAAGCGGTGGGTTCGGCCTACCATCCGGAGCAGGGTGGGCGCGTCTCTGCACTGACGGGTATCCCGACCGTACTGGCCTGGGAAGGACACCAGCGTCAGTGGCGCGGGGCGACCTACAACGATGTGGCCGGGACACGCGCTCAAGATGTGCAGCGGCTGTTCAGCGAATTGACCTGGATGCCCGCCGCAGAAGTGATCTATCGGTACGGGATCGACTATATCTTCGTCGGCGCGGCAGAACGCCGTGCCTTCGACTCGTTCGGGCTGAACAAGTTTGCCGCAAACCTGACTCTGGTCTGCCAGAGCGGAGACAGCATGGTTTTCCAGACCGGGCGTTGAAGTACAGACCGGCTCTCTGCGGCAAGTATTAGAGATGAGATAGGTTGACACACCATGACCGATGTCGCTGAACACATTGAGCGCCCACTTCCGTTCCTGGAACGCGCGCCGTTGCGGCTGGTGGTGACGGTAGAGATGGCCCTGTACCTGGTCGTCGCAGCCCTGGCGCTGGTGACGCGGCTGGCCGGGCTGGGCACGATTGCGCTGAGCAATGCCGAAGCACGGGAGGCACTGGCGGCCTGGCACGCTGCTTTTCCACAGGCCGCCGGGACGGCTCCCCTGGCTGGCAGCCCACTGCAGTTCACGCTCAACACCGTGGTGATGGCCCTGCTGGGTGGTTCTGAACTGACGGCGCGGCTGGCAACGGCCCTGGGCGGCGTTGGACTGGTGCTATTGCCGCTGCTTTTCCGGCCTGTGCTGGGCCGTGTGGCTGCGCTGCTGACCTCCGGACTGCTGCTCATCTCGACGGCGACACTGGTGGCGGCGCGGACGATGAGTCCGGCGGTCTGGTCGCTCCTGCTGGCCGGGATCGGTTTGTGGCTGGTCTGGCGCTTTGTTGAAGGCGATCGTCCGGCGGCGGCAACGCTGGCAGCGGTGCTTTTTGCTGCGGTCGCTTTGCTGGCTGATCCGGCCGGGTTTGTGCTGCTGGCGATTCTGCTGGTGGCATGGGCTATCGCGTTACGGCTGAGTGCCGATGAAGCCCCCGCCGAGCAGCCCGCGCCACGCCTGCAGCAGGCGCTGGCCAGGTGGTCATGGCGCGATTCTCTGCTGGCAATTGGTGCAACAATCATCGTGGTTGGCACGGCCTTCTTTCTGTATCCCGGTGGGCTGGCTCAGGTTGGCGAATTGCTGGAGCGCGGGATCGGCGGGTTGTTCCTCCGGCCTGCTGGATACCCGTTCGCCTTTCCGTTGCTGGCCGGTCTGTTGTATGAACCGCTGGTGTGGTTGCTGGGCGCCCTCGGTGTAGCGCAGACGCTGGCAGAAGGTGACTTTGCCGGGCGCTTTCTGGTTGGCTGGCTGGCGGGTGGGCTGGTGGCTGCCTTACTGTACGCCGGAGCGGGCCCGGCGTATGCGCTGTGGCTGGTAATACCCCTGGCGGCACTGGGCGGACGCGCCCTGGCACGGACGCTGGCCCCGGCCCATGAGGCCTACTGGCCGGCGCCACGCTGGGCACTGGCAGTATTGAGTCTGGGTCTGCTGGCCCTGCTGTTTGTGGCGTCGACGAATCTGGTTTTTGTGGCACTGGCAGTATTGAGTCTGGGTCTGCTGGCCCTGCTGTTTGTGGCGTCGACGAATCTGGTTTTTGTGGCACGGGCATTGACCGGCGTGGCCATCGGAGTTGGAGCCGGCGTATCTGTCCCGCCGCTGCGACTGATGCTGGCCGGGATGGCTGTTCTCCTGCTGGTGATCCTGTACTTTCTGGGCGGGAGCCTGTGGGGGCCACGCGTCGCGCATCGCGGGCTGGTGCTGGCGCTCACGGCCTTTCTGGCGGTGTACGGTCTGTCCTGTGCCTGGCGGGTGGCCGTGACCCACGCTGGCGACCCCCGTGAATTGTGGCATGTGCAGCCGGTTGACCCGGAACTGACTCTGCTCCGGGAGACCCTTAGCCAGGTCTCGGAGCGCCATACCGGGCGTCCGGATGAGGTTGCGATTGTTGCGGCGCTCCCGGACGACAGCGCCGTTGCCTGGCAGATGCGCGATTTCCGTTATGTAAGGTATATACCGGTGGTTGACCGGCGGGAGACCGATCCGGTAATCGTCACTACAGCGAGCTTCCAGCCAGAGGCGCTGGGCGCACGTTATGTTGGACAGGACTTTGTAGTGACGCGAACCTGGGACATGAATCGACTCCGCTGGGAAGACGCCCTGGTCTGGTTGATGTATGGCGAGGCTCAGGCTCCACCTCAGGTTGATCAGAAAGTGGTGGTCTGGGTGCGGGAGGATGTCTACGGGCTACCGCCAGCCTCGCAGAGCAGCGGTGAGGAACCGGCCGGTTGAGCCGTGTATAACGACTATGAATGAGATGGCAGGCAAGGCGGATCCTGAACTGAACGATCTGCTGGCATGCTGCAGGGCGGGCGATCAGACCGCTTATGCTGCTCTCTATGATCGCTATGCAGCGGGACTGTACCGTCTGGCGTATAGCATCCTCCTGGACGTTCAGGATGCTGAGGATGTGTTGCAGGAAGTGTTTCTTTACGCCTTCCGCAACCTGGATCGCTTTGATCCGGCCCGCGGGGAATTCCGCACCTGGCTGTACACGATCACCGTCAGTCGCTGTCGTAACATGCGCCGTCGCAAAATCCTGCCCACGATCGATCTGGGTAACTTGCTGGCGCTGGGCCAGGATCCGCCCGGCCCAAACCGCGAGACGCCGGAAGCGGTGCTGGCTCGCTCCCAGGTACGGGACGCACTGGCCCGGGCGCTGGCGGCGCTTTCGCCACGCCTGCGGGAAGCCGTCGCCCTGCGCTACGGCCAGGGGCTGACCTACCGGGAGATGGCAGAAGTTCTTGATTGCCCACCCAAGACAGCCGAAAGCCGGATTCGCCTGGCCCACGAGGCGCTGAGCCGGGCGCTGGGGCCGGGAGGGGAAATATTGCTGGAAGAACTGTGGAGTTTTTGAGCAGGAACGACGTCAGTATGCCTGCTGGTTGGTGTGTGGGCAACGAGTCAATGAGGGTTGTTACATGGACGGACACGTCACACAATGGCTGACCGCTTACCTGCATGGCGAGCTGGCGCCACACCTGCGCGAGCGGGTGAGCCGCCATGTTCGCGAATGCGACAGGTGCTATGCGGCGCTGTGCCGTGAACGAGAGCTGGCGAGAGAGCTTGGCGAGAGTATGCCCACCTTTGGCGCGCCGAGGAGCGATCAACTGGCGCGCGTCCTGTCGAGTATTCTGATCGAAGCTGGCAATAGTCGGGGACTTTCTATGGCGCGGCTATCGCCAGCGGGGATGGTGCTGTTGTTCGGGCTGGTGTTGCTCCTGTTGCCGGCGCTGGCGATGCCCCGCATTACTGTGGCTTCCGCGCCGGATCAGCCGGGGCCGCACATGATTGTGGCTACCGCGACACAGAGCAGCACCGATGCTCCGGTGGTATTCGTGGTGGCTTCACCTACGGCGGTGGCTGCCCGCCAGATTCCGTTGACCGAGCCGCCGGCGTTCAGCCCGTCGCCGGTTCCTGTCATTGAGGCGACATTGCCCTATTGATGGTCTCTGCGCCCTGGATCGAGACTCTGTGAGGAATGGCACCCTTGGAAACTGTATCCTCTGAACGTAACGCGCACACCCTGGATCGCGTCCTGAAGTATGCCTATATCGTGAACTGGGAAGTGATTGCCTACGTGACGCTGTTTATCCTGGCAGTCGCTACCCGGTTCATCGACCTTGGTGCGCGGGTGATGAGCCACGATGAAAGCCTGCACACCAAGTTCTCCTGGGACCTGTATCGCAACGGGTACTTTCAGCACACGCCGCTGATGCACGGGCCGTTGCTCTTCCACATGACGGCCTTCTTCTACCTGTTGTTTGGCGACAATGACTTTACGGCGCGTATCTACACAGCTCTGGTCGGCGTGGCCGTGGTGATGATGCCGGTGCTGTTCCGGCGTTGGCTGGGACGTGTGGGGGCTTTGCTGACTTCCCTGATGTTCCTGATCTCGCCGCTGCTGATGTACTACAGCCGTTACATCCGCGAGGATATGCCAGCCATTCTTTACACGCTGGTTATGGTCTACGCCACCTTCCAGTACCTGGATGGCCCGGAGGAGACCCGGCGCAAACCGCGCTGGCTGATCCTGCTGGCGGCGGCCATGATCCTGATGCTGGCGTCCAAAGAGGTGGCTTTTATTTACATTGCCATCTTTGGCAGTTTCCTCACTCTGCACTGGGCTGTGACACTGGCCCAGCAATACCTGAAGTTCCGCAGCGGGCAGTCGCTGTTCATCTTGCTTGCGGCCAGCGTGATTCTTGGCCTGATCGCGGCACTGGCGATGATCACCCTGCTGTCGATCATCCCGCCGGGCGACCTGGATGCCGATGGCGTGGCAAATGTCTCGGACAACTGTGCCAATGTGGCCAATCCGCTGCAACTGGACGATAACGGCGATGGCATCGGCAACGACTGCCAGTTCAACCCCGGCCCGGCGCTCGCTGTGCGGCTGGTGGCCTGGACGTTGCTAATCTTCGGTGGGCTGGGAGTAGCGCTGATCGGCACCGCCCAGTGGGTGATGCGGCGCAACAGCCATCCTTTCCCCTGGCGGGAAGTGGGCCTGATCATGCTGATCGCGGCGATTACCTGTGGCCTCTTCCTGGTGGTGGAGGAAGCGACCCGCAAGGAGCCGGTGACGGCCACGCCGCTCGATCCCAGCGCTCAGCAGAATGCAGCTACAGCGGATATCAGCCTGCTGCCTATCGTGCTGGCCTGGGTTGTGGGGGCGGTGGTGGTGGCTCTGTCAATTGTTGGCCGCCGATCTGGCTTCTGGGAGGAGATGCGGCGCTTCCCGGTCTTTGATGTGTTGATCGTGATGGGCACGCTGATCCTGCCCTGGTTGACGGCATTCGTGATCTACCTGACCGGCGCCCATCCTACTGACTACTCTCCTCAGGGCATTGTCCGGGCCGTGCTGGCGCTGGTGCCATTTGCGGCAGTTGCGGTGACCGTCGGACTGGCGTGGAACTGGCGGGTGTGGCTGGCCGCGACCGGCGTGTTCATGGCCATCTTTGTCTTTTTCTTCACCACCATGTTCACCAATGGCCAGGGACTGGCTAGCGGGATGGTAGGCAGTCTGGGCTACTGGCTGGAACAGCAGGGGGTACGACGCGGCAACCAGCCGCAGTACTACTACACGCTGCTGATGGTTCCTTTCTATGAGTTTCTGCCGTTGATCGGTGCGCTGGCTGCCGGACTGCTCAGTCTGACCGAATGGTGGCGCTTCCGCCATGCCCGGCTGATCGACGACTCAGCGGCGGCTGATGAGCTTGCGCAGACACTGACGGCGTATGCTGAAGAGGCTGCCGCACGGCAAGGGTTGCTGCAGCCAGCCGAGTCCGCCGGTATGACGGGGGGCGACAATCCTGGGCCGCAGACGGCGATGGCTGCCGGGTTGAAGTCTGAGGCTGCCCGGCAGACGGGTCTGATGCTGGCGGCTGAGCAACTGACCCGTGTGCCGTTTGTGCTGTTTGTTGGTTACTGGGCGGTGTTCAACCTCTATGCCTATACCCTTGCTGGCGAGAAGATGCCCTGGCTGACGACTCACCTGACTGTCCCGCTGATCATGCTTGCGGGGTGGTTTGGTCAGCGCGTGATCGCCCGCGTCTCCGGTGAGGCGTTCCGCTCTCTGGGCTGGCGGTTGTTTGTGCTGGTGCCGTTGCTGGTAATCGCGCTGGCCCGCGTGATCGGGTCGTTCCTGTTCGGGCGTTACCCCTTCCAGGGAGTGAGCAAGCTGGAACTGGATCGCACACTGTCCTGGCTGGCGGCGGTGCTGGTCGCTGCCGGGGCGGCATACGTCATTGCCCGCATCTGGCGGCGCATCGGCTGGGGGCAGGTATGGCGGCTGAGTGTCCTGGCCGGTGGGCTTCTACTGGCGCTGCTCACCGCCCGGTCAGCATTCATGGCCTCGTTCATCAACTACGATCTGGCGACGGAGTATCTGGTTTACGCCCATTCCGGGCCTGCGCATACCACCATCTTCAATACGCTCAAGGAGATCAGCCAGCGAATCACTGGCAGCATGGATCTGCGCGTGGCGTACGATTACAAGATGTCGTGGCCGGGAAGCTGGTACTTCCGTGAATTCCCCAACGCGGTTTACTTTGACCGCAACCCCAGCGTGCAGGTGCTTGACGAGGCGGTGGCAGTCGTGATCGGTTCGGAATCGCGGGCGCAGGTGGAACCGCTGCTCGGCGATCGCTACTACCATCAGGAGTTCGTGCGGATGTGGTGGCCCATGCAGGACTACTTCAACCTGACGGCCGCCCGCATCGATAACGTGTTTGATTTCAATCCGGCGAACAGCAATGCTGCCCTGTTGCGGCGTGGGCTGTGGGATATCTGGTGGAATCGCGATTACACCACCTACGGACAGGCAACCGGGGGGAACTTCGCCCTGGGCCAGTGGCCGGTTTCCGACCGCATGCATTTCTACGTGCGCAAGGATGTGGCCGCCCAGATCTGGGACCTGGGTGTAGGGGCGGAAGTCGTCAGCGAGTTTGACACGTCGCTGGCTGACCTGTGGGTGTCGCGGGCGGCTTCTATCGTCTGGGGCCAGGAGGGAGGCGCGGAGGGGCAGCTGAACCACCCGCGCGGGCTGGCGATCGGGCCGGATGGCACACTCTACGTCGCTGATAGCCTCAACCATCGCATCCAGGCCTTCGATAGCGAGGGCAACTTCCTGTTCGGCTGGGGGATGTACGAGGTGGGCGAGTACGGCACGGCAGCCGGCGGCAACTTCAACCAGCCCTGGGGTATCGCCGTTGGCCCGGATGGCAACGTCTATGTGGCCGATACCTGGAATCACCGTGTGCAGGTCTTCACCCCGGAGGGTGAGTTTATCCGCAGCTGGGGGCAACTCGGCCAGCTTGATGCGGCTCGCGATCCTGATGACTTCTGGGGACCGCGCGCCATTGCGGTTGACAAAGAAGGGTTGGTCTACGTGGCGGATACCGGCAACAAACGCATCCGGGTCTACACGGCTGAGGGACAGTGGCTGCGCGACATTGGCAGCGGCGGCACTTCCGCCGGGCAACTCAACGAGCCGGTCGGGCTGGCCATCCATCCGGATGGGCGGATCTTCATCGCGGATACGTGGAACCGGCGCATTCAGGTCTTCAATACGATGGGCCAGTACCTGACGAGCTGGATTGTCCCCGCCTGGTATGGCGACCAGGGCAACCGGCCTTACCTGGCGCTGGATGTTGAACGCGGGCACCTCTACGTGACCGATCCCGATGCGGCGCGCCTGATCGTCTACGATTTCAACGGCAGGCTGCTGGGTAGCTTTGGTCAACCCGGAACTAAAGATGCGCCGATGAACGCCACGCAGATCAACGTTGTTGGCGGGATTGCCATTGACAGCCAGGGCCGGGTGTTCGTGGCCGATGCCGGGGCGGGGCGCATCCTGCGCTTCCCACCGTGGGATGAGATCGCGGTTGCGCCGCTGGTGCAGCCGCAAGATGCAGCGCCCCTGGAGTCCGGGCAGGACGCGGGGGGTGCCCCGGCGCTGGAACCAACACCGACGCCAGCGGGTTGACCTGTATGACGGATGGTTGTTCAAGGCCCGGCAGTCGCCGGGCCTTTTCATCCGGCGGGGTTAAAGGGAGTGCCCGCCAATGGGGGTGGACAAAGCCCCGCCGTATGCGATGATGGCTGTTGAGTCATGTTATATCGAAAGGGGGCATTCGATGACGCCGTTGATTTTCAGACCATCATCCAGGTTGCAGGCCAAACTATTTCTCATTGTCGCTGTGGCGGGCATCCTGGCGCTGTTGGTGCTGTTTCTGATTGTGTGGCGGATCGCCAGCGATGAGCAAGCGGCTGATCCTGTCGGGCTGGCCGCGCTGGTAACGGTGGTAGTAAACGCGCTGTGGCTCTTCCCGCTCAGCCTGCTGATTCCGCCGTACTGCCGTAGCCTGGCCTACGAGATCCAGGAGGAGGGGATCGTTGTCCGGGCTGGTGTGGTGAACCGGTCGGTCAAACGCGTGCCGTATCACGCGGTGACGAACATCGAGGCTGTGCGCGGGCCGTTTGACCGGCTGTTCGGGTTGGGGACATTACACGTCCAGATGGCAGGCATGAGCGGCCAGCAGGGGGCCGAGGAAAGCCTGATTGGCCTGTCCAATCTGGACGAGGTCTACGATCGGGTGGCCGGGGCGCTGCACCGCTTCCGGGGGGCAATGGCTGCTGAACGGGTCAATGTGGAGCCTGCCACCGCGTCCACAGCGCCAGCTATGGCCGGGATGCCACAGGAGATCCGGGTGGTGGTGGATAACCGGGAAGTGCTGGCCATGCTGGACGAACTCCTGAAGGAGGTGCGGATCATCCGCCACAATGTCCAGTGACCCGGCTGGCCCTTACAACGCGAAACCTTCCACAAAATAGGGCGCAACGCGCGTTTGCGGGAAGCGGCGATGTAACGCTGTCTGCAGGGCCTGCTGCTGGGCGGCCTCCTCCTCCGGTGTCAGGGGGCGGATGCCCGCCTGTTCAGCCAGGGCCGGGTATTCGGTACCCGGGGCAGGCCGGTAGACGGAGAGATAGATCACGTCCCGGCCATCGAGCGGCATTGCGCCGATCACAGCCAGCGTCTCTTCCACATGTTGAGCAGCGAAGCGATCCCCGCCCAGGCCGACCATCGCGATCACACCGATGGCCAGTCCGCCATCCTTGATATCCTGCACGGCAGCCAGAGCATCCGCAGCGCGGCCTGGCTTGCGCACAAAACGCAACAGATCATCGGAGCCGGTTTCCAGGCCGATATACACCCGGGCCAGGCCGCGGGCGCGTAGAGCCGCCCAGTCGGACGCGGTCTTGCGGCGGGCGTCAAAGGCGCTGATGAAGGAGAATACGGGGAGCGGCGGTTGCCCGGGCTGGCCGAAAACCTCCTGAACGATCTCCAGGAAAGTAAGCAGACGCGATTGCGGCACGGTCAGCGCGTTGGCATCAGCAAGGAAGATCCCCCGCCGCAGGCTCAGCCCGGCCCCGAAGAAGTCACGCACGGCCAGACAATGACGGCGGAACTCTTCGGCGTTCCGGACCCGGAAGTTCCGATCGCGGTACAGGCCGCAGAAGGTGCAGCGGTTCCATGAGCATCCGATGGTTGCCTGCACCACCACAGCCAGGTATTGATCCGGCGGCAGGATGCTGACCGGCAGGAATAGCTGGCGGTAGGCCTCGGCGTCAGCCTCCAGAGCGGGGGGCGGCATGGCCAGAATGATGTCCAGGGCCTCGGCCAGTCTGTCTCGATCGACGGCAGAGAGTGCCGCCTCCGGCAGAATGGCCCGCAGGTCGTGCAGGGTAGTGAAGGTGCGTTCCAGGAGCGCGTCCCGCTCGGCGGGGGATAGTTCCAGGCGACGGACGAGGCCGTTCCGGTTGCGGAGCAGAAACCGATGGTCGAGCGTGCGCTGGATGCTACGCTCTTCAATGAAGAGACTGAGCAACCGTCCGGCACGGTCAAAGCTATAGCTTTCGCCGTAGCGCGGCGAGATGACGATAGCCTGTGGTTGCAGATTGGCGGTGACCCGCTCACCGCTGTGAGGGTGGGTGAAGGTGATCGGCATAGCCCGATTATGACGCGATTCGGCTGAGGCTGTCCATTGTTGGCAGCGGCGAATTCTGCTACTATGCCCGTGAGCAACCTGCGGGGGAGGGGCGACAATGCGATTCCAGGAGCTTTTTGGCCGGACTCTGCGCGATGCGCCGGCTGAAGTGGAACTGATCAGCCATCAACTGGCTGTGCGGGCCGGACTGGTTCGCCCTCTGGCGGGCGGTCTCCATGCCTGGTTGCCGCTGGGCCTGCGGGTGTTGCGCCGGCTGGAAGCGATCTTCCGGGCCGAATTGAATGAGCTTGGCGGGCAGGAAATGCTCTTGCCGGGGATTCAGCCTGCTGAGTTGTGGCAGCAGAGCGGACGCTGGCCGGGAAGCTTGAATGGCGACCTGCTCAGATTCCAGAATCGTGATGGGCGTCATTATGTACTGGGGGCAGCTTTTGAGGAAGCGCTGACTGCAGTCGTGGCGCATGAGATCGCCAGCTACCGCGATCTGCCCCGGCTGATCTACCAGATTCGCGCCCGCTACCGGGATGCAGCCCGAACTCAGGACGGCCTGTTCGGGCTACGCGAAAGCGTGGTGGCGGAGGCCTACAGCCTGGATCGAACGCCCGCTGACCTTGCGGCGGTCCAGGAGCGCTTGTTTGTCGCCTGCCAGCGCGTGTTCAGCCGCGCAGGGGTTCACCCGCTGGTGCTGGAGACCCTCGATGGTGGCTGTGAGTTTGCCGTCTTGCACCCTCAGGGGCATGCAGTCATGGCCCGTTGCGACCGTTGCGGCTATGCCACCAGGGCGGAACTGGCGCGCGTGGCGCCGCCGGCCATGACCAGCGGCGCACTTGCGACGCTGGAAAAGGTTGCTACACCGGATTGCCGGACTATTGAAGATGTGGCCCGGTTTCTCGGTGTGGAGACACGCCAGACGCTCAAGGCGGTGTTTTTCGTTCGGGATGACACCGAGCTGGTGTTTGTGGTGATTCGGGGCGATCTGGAGGTCAGCGAGGCAAAACTGCTTGCCTCGCTGGGTGGGGGAGCGTTGCGAGCGGCGACCGAGGCGGAAATCCGCGCTGCGGGCGCTGAGCCGGGGTATGCTTCCCCGGTCGGCCTGGCTGTGCGAACGGCGGAACAACCGGGCGGTGTGACAGTCGTGGCCGATCGTTCGCTGCAGTCGGGCGTCAACTTCGTCGCCGGAGCCAACGAAGCGGGGTATCACCTGACGGGTGTCAACTACCCGCGTGATTTCGCGGTTACCCTGCTGGTGGATATCGCCCGGCCAGGCGATGGGTCGGTCTGCGGGCGATGTGAAGCGGGGACTCTGCAGCTGGAAAGGGTCTTTGTGCTGGGGTATTGCTCCCAACCGGGGACGCGATACAGCGAAAGGATGGATGCGACCTATCTGGATGAGGCAGGCCAGTCAAAGCCGGTGGTTCTGAGTTGTTGCGGGATCGAACTGGAGCGTCTGGCTGCGGCGATCATCGAGAGGCATCATGATGCGGCGGGGATTGTCTGGCCGCGCAGCGTCGCTCCGTTTGCGGTGCATATCGTGACGCTGGGCAAGGAACCGCTGTACCATGAGCAGGGCCGGGCGTTGTATCTGGAACTCAGGCGAGCCGGTCTGGATGTGCTGCTCGACGATCGGGATGAGCGCCCCGGTGTGAAGTTTGCCGATGCCGATCTGATCGGGGCGCCCCTGCGGGTCACTGTCAGCCAGCGCGCCCTTGAGCGGAATACCCTGGAGGGAAAATGGCGCCACAGCGAAGAACGGTTTGATATTCCGCTGGTCGGGGCTGCAGCCACCATTGTGCGGCTGGCAGGAGGGGAATAGACGTTGTTTTGACCTTGTCAGTCCGAAGGCGTCATGGTATACTATGGGCAGTAGATCCTCTTTGCAAAAAGTGGGAACCCCCCACTTTTTGTGTTATATGCGGGTCCAGACCAAGACTGTCGGAGAGTAGAGTGCTTGACCTCAACGCGAGTGGCAAGCCGGAGTAGAGAGCAGGATGAAAAACGAGTTTATCCTGGCAATTAACGAGATTGTTGACGAACGGGCGCTGCCACGCGAAGTCATCCTGGAAGCGCTGCGTTCCGCGCTGGTGACGGCATACCGGCGTGATGTCAGTGTCGGCGGCCAGAACGTGGATGCCGAGATTGACATGACGAATGGCAGGGTCGTCATCCTGGTGGAAAAAGAGGTCGTGCAGTCGGTTCATGACCAGCGCACCGAGATCGCGCTGGAGGCAGCCAGGGAAATCAAACCCGATGCAGCCATCGGCGACACGATCATGGTGCCCTTTGAGGATACGACCCGTAAATTTGGCCGTATTGCAGCCCAGACCGCCAAACAGATCATCCTGCAGAAGATACGCGAGGCTGAACGCAAGACGCTTTATGAAGAGTTCATTGAGCGTCAGGGCGACCTGATCTCAGGTACAGTGCAGAGCGTTACCCAGCAGGGGGTAACGGTCAGCCTGGGCCGGGCTGAAGCATTGTTGCCGCGTGCCCATCAGATGCCAAGGGAAGAATACAAGCCGCATGACAAGGTGCGGGCCATCCTGCTGGAGGTCAAACCGGGCAATCGCGGTCCGCAGATCATCCTGAGTCGTAGCCATCGCAACATGCTCCGTCGCCTGCTGGAATACGAAGTGCCGGAGATCTTCAATGGCCAGGTGGAGATCAAGAACATCGCTCGCGAGGCGGGGTATCGCTCCAAAGTTGCCGTCGCTGCTTTGCAGGAAGGCGTTGATCCGGTTGGGGCCTGCGTGGGCATGCGCGGCATCCGCATCCAGAACATCGTGCGTGAGCTGAACGACGAGAAGATCGACGTCATTGAGTGGAGTCCCGATCCGGCGACATTCATCACCAAGGCTCTCAGTCCTGCCCGTGTGGCCGGTGTATTCCTCGATGAGTATGCGGATAGCGGGCGCGGCGGTATGGGGACAGCGACGGTGATCGTGCCGGATGACCAGCTTTCGCTGGCTATCGGACGCGAAGGCCAGAACGCCCGTCTGGCGGCCAAGCTGACCGGCTGGCGGATTGACATCAAGAGCGTGACTGAAGCGGTCACCGCGGCGCTGCAGAATACAGACTCCCCGGCGCTGGCTGCCTTCAACCGCGATCATGCCGATCTTGTCGCGGAAGTCCGGCGTATCATTGAGAAGCGGGAAGCGAACCGGCCAGTGATGCCGGAGGAGTTCCAGACGCTGGCCCAGTACGCGCGCCAGGCCGAAGGGGTGTTGCTCGGTGAGCGGCGGACGGTGAGCAAGCGGCATCAGGATCATCTCCAGGCTGTCCGCGCCACACTGCCTGCCGGTGCGTTCCAGGTACCGGTTACGGATCTGGATATCCCTGCGCCGCTGGCCAAAGCACTTGCCGCACGGTTTGAGACCGCCGGGGAGGTGATGCTGTACCTGATTGTGGATGAGGATCGCGTTATCAAGGCTCTGAAGCGTGTCCAGGAGGACGATGAAGAAGCCCTGAATATCGTCAAGCGGGCGCTGGATGCCCTGGTGATCCCTGAGCCAGCAGCCGAGCCTGCCGAACCCGTTGAGGAGGCAGTGGCTGCGGTGGCGGTTCCTGAGCCTGAGCCTGCTGAGCAGGTTGCGCCGGTTGAGGCAATTGCCGAGCCGGAGGAAGAAGAAGTCCTGCCAGCCATTGTGGAGCCGGAACTGGAAGCTGAGCTACCGGTGGCGCCGCTGCCCGTGGTCGAACTGGAACCGGAGATCGAGCCGGTGATGCCGTATGTTCCCCGGCGGCCTGTGTATGAGCCGGATGAGCCGGATGATGAATACCTGCGTCTCCAACCAGCCGGCAAGAAGAGCAAGAAGGGCAAAGGCGCCAAGCGCGAGCTGGTCTTTGACGAAGAAACCGGCAAGATGGTTGCCCGCCGCAAGCGCAAGGGCAGCCGCAGGCGTTCGTCCTTCTTTGACGACTACGACGACGAGTTCTAGGAGCCGGGCAGCATGGTGCGTCAGGAGCCAACCCGGAAGAAGCGCGGCGCGGCCCGGCCCCGGCACGTGCCACAGCGAACCTGTGTGGTCTGCCGGCGCACCCTGGACAAACGCGCGCTGGTGCGGATCGTCCGCACACCTGCCGATGGGATCGTGATCGATCCGACGGGCAAACGGGCCGGGCGTGGCGCGTACCTGTGTCATGACGATCAGTGCTGGGAGCAGGCGCTAAAGACGCGCGTGCTGGATCGTGCACTGCGGGCTGAGTTAACCGATGCCGATCGGGTGCGGTTGCAGGAAGAGCGACCGCACCCATCCGGCACCGACCAGATGTGAGAATCCGGGAATGCATGTTGGCGTGTCTACAGCGAGGCAGACGAGTATGCCTGTGTAAAGAAGTCGCTGTAAGCAAGCCATCTATTGCCTGAGCAGAAGGCATGGAGGTGCTTATGGCTAAAGAGAAACAAATCTTTGAGATCCCCGACTTTTTGAGCGTGCGCGAACTGGCTGAACTGATCGGGGCCAGCCCGATCGACGTCATGAAGTTGCTCATCAACAACGGGATCATGGCGTCGATTAACCAGCAGATTGACTATGACACGGCGGCGATCGTCGTTGAGGAAATGGGCTTTGAGGCTCGCCCCGTTACCCCGGTTGTCAAGGAAGTTGACCAGGCTGAGTTGCCCCGCTGGCGGCACTTTTACGATGACCAGTCTCCGGAACGCCTGAAGCCCCGCCCGCCAGTTGTGGCCATCCTGGGCCACGTGGACCATGGCAAGACCTCGCTGCTGGACGTGATCCGTAGCTCCCATGTCCAGGAACACGAAGCGGGTGGGATTACCCAGCATATTGGCGCCTACCAGGTTGAGCACCACGGGCGCAAGATCACCTTCCTGGATACGCCCGGTCATGAGGCCTTCACTGCCATGCGCGCCCGTGGCGCGCAGGGGGCTGATATTGCGGTGCTGGTGGTCGCAGCTGATGACGGAGTCATGCCCACAACCAAAGAGGCGCTGGCCCACGTGCAGGCCGCCCATGTGCCGGTGGTGGTAGCTCTCAACAAGATTGACCGTCCTAACGCCAATCCAGAGCGGGTAAAGCGCCAGCTGGCCGATATCGGCCTGGTTCCCGACGAATGGGATGGCGATGTGCTGGTCGTGCCTGTCTCTGCCAAGGAAAAGATCGGCCTGGAAGATCTGCTGGAAGCGATCCTCCTGGTGGCCGACGACACCGAAATCGTTGCCGATCCAACAGCTCCGGCGGCAGGCACCGTCCTGGAAGGTAAGCTGGATCGCAATCGCGGTCCGGTTGCCACGCTCCTGGTACAAAACGGCACGCTCCGACAGGGCGATGTTGTTATTGCTGGCACCAGCTACGGGCGTATCCGCGCCATGTTCGATGAGTTTGGCAAGCCGATCAAAAAGGCCGAACCTTCCCAGCCGGTGACGGTCACCGGCCTGAGCGAGGCGCCCGAACCCGGCGACACCTTCACCGTGGTTGCCAAGGAGAAGGAAGCGCGCGCGATCGTCGCCGAACGCAAGCAGCAGGCAGAAGCTGCGGCGCGGCGCGGCCCGCAGACGCTATCGCTGGATGAGATCTTCGCCCAGTTCCAGGCTGGGGATGTCAAGGACCTGAACCTGATCGTCAAGGTCGATGTGGCGGGTTCGCTGGAGCCGATTGTCAATTCACTGGAAGATCTGAACGTCAGCGATATTGGTGTGCGCATCCTGCATGCTGAAGTCGGCAATATCACCGAAAGTGATATCATGCTGGCCATTGCCTCCAGTGCGATTGTGCTGGGCTTCAACGTGCGTGTTGACCCGGCAGCGCAGGCGCTGGCGGACAGCAACGGCGTCGATATTCGCACGTACAATGTGATCTACAAGCTGATTGAGGATGTCGAACTGGCGCTGAAGGGGATGCTGGAGCCGGTTTACGAGGATGTCGTCATCGGCACGGCGGAGGTGCGCGCTGTGTTCAAGGTGCCGCGTGCGGGGCGCATCGCTGGCTGCTACATCCGTGAAGGGGAGGCCCGGCGCAATGCGCAGGCGCGTGTTAAGCGTAAGGGTCAGGTGATCTACGAGAACGGCACTGTGAGTTCGCTGCGCCGCTTTGATGAGGATGTCCGGGAAGTCCGGGCCGGATTCGAGTGCGGCGTGGGTCTCTCCGGCTTTGACGCCTTCCAGGAAGGCGACGTAATCGAGTTCACCGTTCGTCAGCGAGTGAACTGAGGCACCAGGCTATGTCCGTGAAGCAAAAACGCATGGAGGATCGCGTCCGCGATATCCTGAGCGAGTTGCTACGGCTGGAAGTGCGCGATGCCCGGCTACGGAACGTGACCGTGACGCGCGTTATGCTGGATCGCGAGCTGCAGATGGCCGACATTTATGTCAACGCGATGGGCGATGAATCCCGCCGCCAGGAAGTCATGGCCGGTCTGGAGCGGGCCAGGGGCTTTCTGCGGCGGGAACTGGCTGCTCGTGTCCGGCTGCGGACGGCGCCCGATCTGCAGTTTCACTGGGATATGAATCTGGAGCACGGGGAGCGCATCAACCGCCTGCTGGATGGGCTGGATATCCCGCCGGGCGATCTCTCAGCCGCGGACGACGAACTCTCCTTCGAGGATCTCCTGGATGACGATGGACTGGGATAAGGCGGCTGCCCTGTTGCGTCCTGCGCAGAATGTTGTCGTCGTCACGCATGTTGCGCCAGATGGCGACGCGATCGGGTCGCTCCTGGGCCTGATGTGGATGTTGCGCCGGATGGGCAAGCGGGTGACGCCGGTAGTGGATGAAGGGGTGCCTCCGGAGTTTGCCTTTTTGCCGGGGGCGGAGGAGGTCCGCCCTGCGCTGGATGGCAATGTGCAGCCAGATCTGATCATTGCGGTGGACTGTGGCGATTCTGGCCGGATGGGGCAGGCAGGTGCCGTGGCGCGGGCTTCCGGCGCATCGCTGATCAACCTGGATCATCACATCACCAATACCTATTTCGGGGATGCCAATCTGGTCGATCCGTGTACGGTTGCCTCGGCAGAAGGGGTGCTGGACTGGCTGGAGCAGCTGGGCGTGGCGCTGGATCGGGAGATTGCGACCTGTCTGTTAACCGGCATTGTCACGGATACCCTGTGCTTCCGCACCGATAACGTGACCGCAGCAGTATTTGGCAAGGCACAGCGGTTAATAGAAGCCGGTGCGCCGTACAGTGAGATCACCCAGCGCACGGTGATGCGGATGCCGTTTGAGGCGCTGGGATTGTGGGCGGCGGTACTGCCCCGGATGCGCCTTGAAGAGGAAGGTATCCTGTGGGTGGCGATTGACCGGCCCACGCGCCAGGCGCTCAATTACAATGACGCACGGGACGGCGGGCTGGTTAGCCTGTTGATCTCGGCGGATCGGGCCAGGATTGCCGCTGTCTTCCGGGAAAAGGATGACGGCAGGGTCGAGATTGGCTTCCGCGCTGTGCCGGGTTACGATGTGGCCGGTGTCGCCGCACAACTGGGCGGTGGTGGTCATGCCCTGGCCGCTGGTTGCACGATTGATGGCCCGCTGAACGTGGCGGTGGAGCGGACTCTGGCTCTGCTGCGGGAAGCCGCCCGCGAAGGAGCGCCGGTTGTGCCCTGAGCGCGTTTCTGGCCTGCTCAACATCCACAAGCCGGTTGGCCCGACCAGCCATGATGTGGTGGCCCGTATCCGGCGCCTGACCGGTGTCCGGCGGGTGGGGCACGCGGGTACGCTTGACCCGCTGGCGGAGGGTGTGCTGATCATCTGCCTGGGGCAGGCCACCCGTCTGAGTGAATATGCCATGCGTTCGCCCAAACAGTACCTGGCGCGGGTTCGGCTGGGTATTGAGACAGATACTTACGATGCCGAGGGGCGCATTGTGGCGGAGTATCCCCTGGGCGACCTGACCCGCGAGCGGATCGTGGCAGCGCTGGAGTCCTTTGAAGGTGAAATTCTCCAGGTGCCGCCGATGTTCAGCGCCATCCAGCAGAATGGGCAGCGGCTGTACGATCTGGCCAGGCAGGGGCGGGAAGTTCCACGCGAGGCGCGACGGGTGACCATCAGCGCGATCCGGCTGGTTGAGTGGGCGCCGCCGGAGGTAACGCTGGAGGTGACCTGCTCGCCGGGGACGTACATCCGCAGCCTGGCCCATGACCTGGGTGCAGCGTTGGGTGTGGGTGGGCATCTGGTCGGCCTGATCAGGGTGGCGAGCGGTCTGTTTCATCTTGCTGACGCCGTGCCGCTGGCGGCTTTTGAGGAGGCTGTTGCCGCCGGGACGTGGCGACAGTACCTGTGGCCGCCGGAGCGTGTCCTTTATGATCTACCTGCCGTGCACCTGACGGAGGAGGACGCGCAACGAATCCGGCATGGTGGTGCTATCCCGGCCCCGGTGCAAGCGTCTGGCGAGGCCAGGGCCTACAGTCCGGATGGCAGCCTGCTGGC
>FWPV01004620.1_pt1 | contig 28799 bp, 24 predicted proteins | sample 2228371 | NCBI WGS metagenome assembly FWPV01 (sample SAMEA103939776, study PRJEB20133) | metagenome | reverse complement strand
CCGGGCGTTCGTCGCCAGCGGCGTATTCTGCCAGGTGAACACGTCCAGGTAGGCGTGGTGCGTGGGGTTGCCGAAGAAATCCGGCATCACAAAGCTGAGCGCGCGTTTCCAGGGCAGCGCCCAGCCCACCACTTGATCGTAAGTCACGTAGCCGGCGCGAAAGTTCTCGCGGATGGCCTCGAAGAACGGCCATATCTGGACCATCGCCACGGTGAAGCCCAGGGCCACCATCAGCCCCAGGGCGACGCTGGCGGTGAGGAATCGCCGCACGCTGCGCGTGGTCCACAGCAGCGCGATCAGCCGGCAGACGGCGTAGAACAGCATGGAGAACAGGATGTAGAACGAGATCTCCATGTGCCCGGCCAGGAACTGCAGCCCCACGGCCCCGCCGCCCAGGATGAGGTAGAGGATGATGGGGGGAGTACGGCCCGTCCTTTTCTCCCTCTCCCCTGAGGGGAGAGGGCCGGGGTGAGGGGTGATTTCGGCCGCCCGGATGACCAGCTCCACGAAGGCGATGCACAGCGGCAGCCAGATGGCCGTCCCCAATATCTGCGGCCAGACGAAGCTGACCACCAGGAACCCGCAGAACATGAACGCGATCCCGCCCAGCGTCGCGCCGATGCGGGGGACGCGGATGACCCGCAGATAGGCGTACATGAACAGCCCGGCCAGGGCCAGGTGCAGCCAGGTGTACGGCGCGTAGGCCCAGGGGACCGGCAGCAGATAGAAGAAAACGCCCAGGGGGTAGAGCACCTGATACTGCCCGGCGGCCAGGAACGGCACGCCGCCGAACAGGTAGGGGTTCCAGAGGGGCACGTCCCGGCTCCAGACTACCTCCCGCGCAAACCCCTTCCACGAGAGGTTCTGGATCACCATGTCGCCGATGAGGTGGTTATGGGGGACGGTGACGCCCATTTGTCCGGCGAAAGACCGCCACGGCTCGAACGTATAGAGCACATCCGTGGGCAAAAGCACCCGCCCGCCAAAAAGTGTGGGGGCCAGGAACAAGGCCGGCAGGATGAGGAAGAGCAGCGCGACCAGCATATCGGGTCGGCGGCGACGGAACCTGTTTCGCAAAGGATACCTCTGGAGATATGATGCAGCAGCGCGTTGAGCCTTCTGTGAGCCGGATTATACCCCACTTGACCCGGGTCGGCAAGCGTTTGCTTCATCCCCCAAAATAGGGTATAATTGCTCCCAACCACAGCGGCAACCTGTGGCGTTTTTTTGACCCCCTGACACAAGGACGGTACATGCTCACACAGCTCATTCATAATGGCGTTGTGGTGCCGGAACCGCCGACGCCGCTGGGCCTGACGCTCGTGATCCGGGGCCGGCCGACGCCCTTGACGCCCCCTCAGGAGGAGATGGCCCTGGCCTGGGCCAGGAAACACGACACCCCCTACGTTCAAGACCCGGTCTTTGCTCAGAACTTTATGGCCGATTTCAGCCAGGCCCTGGGCCTCAACGAGCCGCTGGCGGCAGACGAGGTGGACTGGACCCCGGCCATCCGGGTGATCGAGGCCGAGCGCGCGGCTCGCCAGCGACTGACACCGGAGGAGCGCAAGGCGCAGGCCGCCGCGCGCAAGGCCCAGCGCGAGGCCCTCCGCGAGACCTATGGCTATGCCATCGTGAATGGCGAACGGGTGGAGCTGGCAAATTACGTGGTGGAACCGAGCGGTATCTTTATGGGCCGGGGGCAACATCCTCTGCGTGGCCGCTGGAAGGAAGGCGCCCGGCAGCAAGACATCACCCTCAACCTCAGCCCCGACGCGCCGCGCCCCCCCGGCCTGTGGGCCGAGATCGTCTGGCAGCCGGAGTCATTGTGGGTGGCTCGCTGGCCGGACCGGCTCTCCGGCAAGCTCAAGTACGTCTGGCTGAGCGACACCGCCCCCATCAAGCAGGAGCGCGAAGCGCAAAAGTTTGACCAGGCCCACGAATTGCACGCCCATCTGGACGCCGTGCGGACGCGCATCGAATCCGATCTGGCAGACCCAGACCCCAAGCGGCGGATGCTCGCCACCGCCTGTTACCTCATAGATGCCCTGTGCCTGCGCGTGGGCGACGAAAAGGACGAAGACGAGGCCGATACCGTGGGGGCGACCACGCTGCGCCCGGAACATGTGACCCTACACCCGGATGGCACGGCCGAGTTCGCGTTCCTGGGCAAGGACTCGGTGGAGTGGCACAAGACCCTGGTCTTGCCCCCGAAGGTCCGGCAGAACCTGGAGGAACTGATCCGCCACGCCCGGCCCCCCAGCGCGAACAATAACGGGTCCCCCTCGCGCGACAAGCCCCAGATCTTTCCCGACATCAGCAGCCGTGATGTGAACGCCTATCTCTCAGACGTCCTGCCGGGGCTGACGGCCAAAGTATTCCGCACCCACCATGCCACCATCATCGTGCGGGATACCCTGGCGGGGTCCGGCGTGGCGCCGGATGACCCGGAATACCGCAAATGGGAGGCGGCCAGCCGGGCGAACCTGGCCGCAGCGGTGCTCTGCAACCACACCAAAAAGGCGCCGGCCAGTTGGCCCCAAAGCCAGCAGCGGTTCCAGGAACGGTTGGAGAAGGCCGAAGAGCGGGTGCGTGCCTGCCAGGCGCAGGTGGAGGCCGGCCAGGCGGCCCTGGCGGCAGCGTGTGCGGAAGCCGAGGAGCAGGCGGCTGCATCCCCCCGCACGCGCGCGCGATACGAAAAGATGATCGCCCGCGCCAGCCGCCAGTTGGCCCAGGCCGAGGCGCGGCTGGCGCAGGCCCGGCTCGCCCGCGACCAGCTCGCGGCCCAGGCCGACATCGCCGCCCAGAAGCGTACCTGGAACCTGGGCACCAGCCTCAAGTCATACATTGACCCCCGGGTATACCACCAATGGGGGCAGCAGGTGGGCTATGACGTGCTGGAACGCTACTATCCCCAGGCGCTCCGGCGCCGGTTCGCCTGGGCCAGGAACGGGAGCTGAGCCGATGCAGTTCTACTTTATCCGCCACGGCCAATCGGAGAACAACGCCCTGTGGCTGCGCACCGGTTCAGAGGAGGGCCGCAGCGACGATCCCGGGTTGACCGACCTGGGGCGCCGTCAGGCGGAGGCGTTGGCCCGGTTCCTGCTCACAGCCGGCCTGGGGATCACGCACCTCTACACCAGCCTGATGATCCGGGCCGTCGCCACCGGGGCCATCCTCGCCGAGTCGTTGGACCTGCCCCTGCTGGCCTGGGAAGACCTGCACGAGGTCGGGGGCATCTACCTGGAAGACAAGACCACCGGCGAACGCGTGGGGCGAGCCGGGGGCAACCGGGCGTATTTTGCGGCCCATTACCCCCGCCTGGTCTTGCCGGAATCCGTGACCGAGGCCGGCTGGTGGAATCGTCCCTTTGAGGAGCGGGAGCTGCGGCCCGCCCGCGCCCGGCGCTTCTGGGCCGAGTTGAAAGCGCGGCATGGTCCCACGGATGATCGCGTGGCCGTCGTCGGTCACGGCGGCTTTTACAACCACCTGTTGGCGACCTTGCTCGATATGCCCACGCGGGAGGGCTACTGGTTCGTCCTCCACAACACGGGCATCAGCCGGTTGGATTTCCACAGCCAGGGCGTGGACCTGGTGTATCTGAATCGGACGGATCATTTGCCGCCGGGCTGGCTCACATGAGGCCGGCCCACGGCGCGGCCTCGCATCAAGACAGGAGGAACTCGATGAACTGGCTCAACATGGTCTGGGAGTGGCTGTTGCCGGATACAGAGGATGTGCTGGTTCGCGGCCGGGCCGGGCTGGTCATCGCCACGGGTCTGGGCCTGACCGTTGCGGTGGTGGCCCTGATCCTGACCTGGCTCGCCAGCGGCGATCTGCAGGGCGAGACGGTGGTGGCCGGGGCCATCTTTGTCGCCGTGCTGGCCGGTCTGGGCACGTTGGCCCGCGCCGGCCGGGCCACGCTGGCGGCCTGGCTGCTGGTCATCCTGCTGACGCTGCTGATCGCGGCAGATGTGGCGGCCTATGGCGTGGCGAGCACAGCCTCGGCCGGCTTCATGGTCCCCATCGTCCTGGCGGCGTGCGGGCTGGGGTTCTGGCCCGGGCTGGGCGTGGCGGGGGGCAGTTCGGCCATGGCCTGGCTGTTGGCCGGGGCGGAGAACGCCGGCTGGTACGAGCCGTTCTTGCCGCCGGACATCTCGCATCTGACCTTCGATGCCCCGGCACTGACCGTGCTTTTTCTGCTGGTGGCCCTCATCGTCGGCCTGTGGACCCGGCACCTGCTCGGCATCGCGGCGTCATCCCGAGGTCGGACATAAGGGCATGGAGGGCACATAGTCAAGATACTATGAGCCATATACCTATCCACACCCGCTCAGAGCCGAGAGCCAATCCCCGCACCGGGTATACCTGCCCTGGGTGGTCAGGTACTTTGGGCCGTGAACGGGCAGGTGCTTGACGCGGCCTGCTCTTTGGAGGTGAAAACCAGTGCCCTATTTCTATGCGTTCAGCGTGCTCCTCTCCGCCTTCCTGCTCTTTCAGGTCCAACCGCTGATCGGCAAATATATCTTGCCCTGGTTCGGCGGGACACCTACCGTATGGTCTACGGTCTTGCTCTTCTTCCAGGCTCTCCTGACCGGCGGCTATGCCTATGCCTATGGGTTACTGGGCCGACTGCACGGCCGCCAGCAAGGGCTGGTACACCTGGCCCTCCTGGGCCTCTCCCTCGGCTTGCTGCTGCTGACCGCGTTGGCGTGGCCCTCTCCGATCACCCCAGACACCAGTTGGCGACCGGGCGGCAGCGCGCTGCCCATCTGGGAGATCGTCAAGGTCCTGGCCGTGGCGGTCGCCATCCCGTATTTTCTGCTCTCATCCAACAGCACCCTGACGCAGGCCTGGTTTCATCGGGACTATCGCCGTCAAACCCCCTATCGCCTGTATGCCCTGTCCAATGCCGGGTCCCTGCTGGCCCTGATCAGCTATCCCTTCATCTTTGAGCCGTTTCTGAGCGTGCGAGCGCAGGGCTATCTGTGGTCGGCCGGCTATGTGGTCTTTGCCATCGGCGCGGCCTATCTGGCGCTGAGAACCAGCCGCCGGTCCCCGGCGGATGACGCGCAGGAGGGCGATGACCCCCACGCCGGGCGTTCCCCGGCAGATCGCCCCGGCCCTCCTACCCCCCAATCCCCTCGGCCGGCTCAGCGCAGGGCCAGCAGGGAGCGACCAGCCGCGCCGCCGGCGTCGGAGGCCGCCGGGCACTCCCGAGATCGAGCCAGCCTGCCGGGCGCAGACGCCCGACCGGGCCTCGGCATCCACGCGCTGTGGATTGGCCTGGCGGCTTGCGCCTCGACATTGCTGATCTCCGTCACCAGCCAGATCAGCCAGGAGATCGTCGTCATCCCCTTCTTCTGGGTCTTGCCATTGGCGATCTATTTGCTGACTTTTATCCTGGCCTTCGCGGGCGGATATGGGTATTCCCGCCGCCTCTATCTGATCGCCTTTTTTGTCGTCAGCCTGGTCAGCGTCTGGATGCTCGTCAAATGGCCTCCGCTAGACGTCATCGTCCAGATCATCATTTACCTGCTGCTCCTGTTCATCTGCTGCATGATCTGTCATAGCGAGCTGTTCAGGCTGCGTCCCCACCCCCGCTTTCTGCCCTCGTTCTATCTGATGATCGCCATTGGCGGTGCGGTGGGCGGGATCTATGTGAACCTGCTGGCCCCATATCTGTTCTCGACCGGCTTCTGGGAACTGCAACGGGGGGCCATCGCCTGTGGGGTATTGCTGGCGATCGTCATGCAGATGGAGCGCACCTCGGTGCCTCGGACACAGCGCCGGCGACAGCGGCGGGATCCCTCGCGCTCGCGAAGCAGGCCAGGCCGCTGGGCCTTCAAACCCGCCGTCGTTGTGACCGTCGTCGCCCTCGTGGCGCTGAGCCTTTTCGTGGTCTATATCATGCAGGCCATTTCGTCCGGCACGTTGTTGGCCATGCGCAATTTTTATGGTGTGTCGCGGGTGTGGCGGATCCGTGCCGATCAACCGGGGCTGCTGGCCTATCAGCTCACGCACGGCAAAACGGTGCACGGCTTCCAATTTGCGGCCCCGGAGCGACGCGACCAGCCCACGACGTTCTATGCCGAGACCAGCGGGGTGGGGTTGGCGATCTTGAACCACCCGGCCCGTCCCGGCCCCTTGCGGGTCGGCGCCCTGGGATTGGGAATCGGGGTCATCGCCAGCTATGGACAGCCAGGGGATAGCTTCCGCTTCTACGAGATTGACCCCAACGTCATTCGCATCGCGGAGGGAGAGGGTGGGTATTTCTCCTTTCTCGCGGATTCGGCCGCCGAGATCGCCATCATCCCCGGCGACGCGCGCGTCTCCCTCGAAAGCGAACTGGCACAAACCGGCCCACAGGGCTTTGACCTGCTGGTGTTGGATGCCTTCAGCGGCGACACCATACCCCTCCACCTGCTCACCAAAGAAGCCCTGGCGATCTATCTGCAACACCTCAAGCCCGATGGGATCGTGGCGGTCCACGTCTCCAATCGCTACTTTAACCTCGCGTGGGAAGTCTATCGGTTGGCCGACGAGTTCGATCTGGGCACCGCCTTGATCGAGGATCGGGGGGATGGCCTCCAGAGCTACGACTCGATCTGGATGTTGTTGACGCGCCAGCACGATCTCCTGGAACGGCCGGCCATTGCCGCCCGCAGCGCGCCACGCCCCGACCTCCCAGCTGGCCTGCCTGTGTGGACGGATGACTTTAGCAACCTGCTGCAAATCATCAAGTAACCCTCGTCAGTTGATGCGGTGGTGTTTCAAGCCACTTGTAAGGGATTTATCTTTCGCAGCCCGGTTCCATGTCTCCTCCCGGTGGGAAAACGCCGGATCTGTGACCCACGTCATAGCGAATCAGATGGCCCTGCGGTACACTGAAGACAGGATCGCCAATCCACAACTGGTCGCGAGGTAGATACCCCCATGATCCCGGCCATGCTCCTGGCCCATCTCCTGGGCGATTTTGTCTTTCAACCCGATTTTCTGGCCCGCTGGAAGGGGCACAGCATCCGAGGTGTGCTCGTCCACGGCATGGTGGTCACGCTGACCCTGTGGTTCTGCTCCCTGCCCTTCACGCCGCATTGGTGGCCCTATGCGTTGGGCATTGGCGTGGTGCACACGCTGCTTGACATCGCGCGCGTCAAGATCGGGGCGGTAGGCCCCACGCTGGCCCTGATCCTGTTCCTGCTCGATCAGATCGCGCACGTGTTGGTCATCCTCGCGGGGCTGGCCGGGTCCGGCTGGCTGGGACCACGCCCGGCCGAGACCGCCCTCGGCATCTGGCTGCAAGCAGACCATCACCTGACGTTTATCCTCGGCTACGTGTTGCTGACCATGCCGGCCTGGGTGCTGGTCCACTTTTTCGTGCGCGGCATGGGCGCGGAGAGCACCAGCCTGCCCGGACGCCCCGGGGAGAAATACATAGGCATGATCGAGCGGGGCCTGATCGCCACCTTCGTCCTGATAGGTCAGTACCTCCTGATTCCCCTGGTCGTGGCGCCCCGGTTGATCGTGGACGGCCGGAACGGCCGCGTGGAATCCGAACGCTTGGGCTATTTGAACGAACTGCTCATCAGCGTGGGCCTGGCCATCGCCGTGGGCCTGTACCTGAAGGGGCTGATCTGAAGGAGCGCTTCCCATGTCTGCCACGGATCGCGGGCACTTTCTGCGCGATATCTCCCTGTTCAGCGGGTTGGACGATGCGGAGTTGAGGCAACTGACGGCTGACATGAAACGCAGACGCTTCACCGCCGGCCAGACCGTCTTCTATCAGGGTGATGCCGGCCATGCCGTCTATATCATCGAATCCGGCCGGGTCCGCATCTATGTCCATGGTGACGAGGGCCAGGAGGTCTCGGTGGTGATCTACGGTCCGGGCGATCTCTTTGGCGAGATGTCGCTCATTGACCGGCAGCCCCGTTCGGCCACAGCCGTGACCATGGAAGAGACGGTCCTCCTGCTCATGAGTGCTGATGACTTTTATCGGCACCTGCGACAGAGCCACCAGCTGGCCCTCAACCTGATGCTCACCCTTAGCACTCGCTTGCGTGATACCACGGAAACGATGGGGGCATTGGCTACCCTGGACGTGAACCGGCGACTCATCAAACGGCTGCTCGATCTGGCTGAACGACATGGGACGATCACGGAGGAAGGCATTCGCATCCGGGGCCGCCTGACGCAGCAGGCGCTGGCCAGCCTCATCAGCACCAGCCGCGAGAGCGCCAATCGCGCCCTACGCGCTCTGGTGCGCCAGGGACTCATTGACGTGCGCCATGGGCGCATCACGATCCTCAAACCCCAGGACCTGGAGCGGCTGGTCGCTGGTGAGGTTTCATAACGCGTGGTCCGGGGGAGCCTCTGGCGATGACTTATCTGGAACGGATCATCAACCGGCGCAACAGCGATAGCCTCAAGTGGAATACCTACGACGAGGACGTGCTGCCCCTGTGGGTGGCCGACATGGATTTCATGGCGCCGGAACCGGTGCTGCGCGCCCTGCACGAGCGCGTGAACCACGGCGTGTTTGGCTACGGCAAGGCCCCGGCCGAGCTGCGGGAGATCATCGCGGCGCGATTGGACCAGCGCTACGGCTGGCAGGTGCCGACCGAGGCGTTGGTTTTCGTGCCCGGCGTCGTGCCCGGCTTTAACCTGGCCGCCCGGGCGCTGGCCTCCCCCGGCGAAGGGATGCTGGTGCAGACGCCGGTCTACCCGCCCATCCTCCGCGCCCCGGCCCACTGCGCCCTGACGTGCCAGGCCATGGAGCTAACCCGGCGGCCAGACGGGATTTACGAGATTGACTTTGACCTCTTTGAGGCCACCATCACCGACCGAACCCGCCTCTTTCTCCTGTGCAATCCCCACAACCCGGTGGGGCGCGTGTTCCGGCCAGACGAGCTGGAACGCCTGGCCGAGATCTGCCTGCGGCACCAACTGTTCATCGTGTCCGATGAGATCCACTGCGACCTGGTGTTCCAGGGCAGCCGACACGTGCCCATCGCCTCGCTGGCCCCGGAGATCGCCGGGCGGACCATTACGCTGATGGCCCCCAGCAAGACCTATAACATCGCTGGCCTGCAATGCGCCTTCGCCATCATCCCCAACCCGGACCTGCGGCAAAAGTTCTACCACGCCCGGGCTGATCTCGTCGAGTGGCCGAACCTCATGGGCTATACCGCCGCGCTGGCGGCTTACCGCGACGGACAGGATTGGCTGGATCGGGTCTTGTGCTACCTGGAGGCCCACCGGGACTGGCTCCTCCAATACGTGGCCGAGCACCTGTCGGGCATCCGCATGGGCCGGCCAGAAGGCACATTCCTGGCCTGGCTGGACTGCCGGCAGGCCGGTATACCCGGCAATCCCCACGAGTTCTTTTTGCAACAAGCCCGGGTGGCGCTGAACGATGGGCCGACCTTTGGCCGTGGCGGGGAGGGCTTTGTCCGGCTGAACTTTGGCTGCCCGCGTGCGATCTTGGTGGAGGCCCTGGAACGAATGCGGGGAGCGCTGGCGAGGCTGGGGTAATGGGGAGGGGCCTGACAGAGGCAAGCTGACAGCTTGCCCTACTACGGGGTTAGTTTTAGGTCAGGCTCAAGCTGGGCACCACGTCCAGATCGAGTGTGGCGATGTGACCGGCCCGGTAGCGAAAACATCCGCACGCGGCGATCATGGCGGCGTTATCCGTGCACAAAGATATGGGTGGGCAGAGAAGCGGCACCGACAAGGCTTGCGCCATACGCTGACGCAGGGGCAGATTGGCCGCCACACCGCCGGCCAGGGCCACCTGTTTCACGCCGTGTTCTTCGGCCGCCGCCACGGTCTTGGTCACCAGGGCGTCCACCACGGCTTCCTGGAAGCTGGCGGCCAGGTCGGCGGCCCGGGGGTCGCCGGGGGGCAGCTGCACCTGCGTGGGTTTGAGGCCCCGGGCCTCGCGTCGCTGCGGTCCGACCGCCAGCCCCAGCTCGTCCCGCACTCGATGGAGCACGGCGGTTTTCAAGCCGCTGAAGCTGAAATCATACCCGGCACGCGCACGCAACGCGGCTCGCGGCAGGCGATGAGCGGCCGGGTTGCCCGCGGCAGCGGCCCGCTGAATCGCCGGTCCCCCAGGATAGCCCAATCCCAGGATCCGCGCCGCCTTGTCGAACGCCTCGCCCGGCGCATCGTCCAACGTATGGCCCAGCAACTGATACTGCCCGTGGTCCGTCATGAGCACCAGATCGGCGTGACCGCCAGAGACGATGAGACACAACAGGGGAAAAGAGGGTGGGGGTTCTTGCAGCCAGTTGGCATAGATGTGGCCTTCCAGGTGGTTCACGGCCACCAGGGGCAGTTGCCGGGCGTAAGCGATGGCCTTGGCCACGTTGACGCCCACCAGGAGGGACCCGGCCAATCCCGGCCCATACGTCACGGCCACAGCCGTCAGGTCATCCCAGCCAACGGCGGCCTGTTCCAGGGCCTGGCGAATGATCGGACCGATCCAGCGCACGTGTTGGCGTGAGGCCACCTCCGGCACCACGCCCCCATACGGCGCGTGGAGCGCCTCCTGTGAGGCCACCACGTTGGACAGGATACGGCAATGATCGTGCGAAACCTGCACCACGGCTGCCGCCGTCTCATCGCAAGAGGATTCGATGCCCAAACAGCGCATAGCTATTGCAATTCCAGAGCCTGGTTATACTGAGCCGTGGCCTCGTCGTAGCGGCCTTGTTTCAGGTAGGCGTCGCCCAGGAGCCGATGCGCCGCCTCCGAACGCGGCCACACACGCACGAGGTCTTCCAGATTGGTCACCACTTGCTCGGGCAGGGAAGGAGCCGATTGGATGATGATCTCATAGTGCTCCAGGGCCAGGTTGTATTTGCCGGCTTCCTGATAGGCGCTGGCCACGATCAGTCGCGCATAGTAGTCGTTCGGCTCCACCAGGAGGCCCTCCACGTAATCCTGGAGCACGTCTGGCGCCAGCCGTTGGCGGGCAGGGACTGCCACAGGTTCCAGCGGCGCGAACTGCTCCCCGGCTTGAGGGGCTGATGGGGCCGGGATGGGTTCCTCCATCGGTGTGACCGCCTCGGCCAGGGTTGGCGCTTCCGCCGGGAGGGCTGCCCCAGGCGGGACCGGCTCCGCCGTCAGCCATGCCGGCGGCGTCCAGACCTTTTCCTCCGCCGGCGCGGCCGGCGGCTCCTCCGGCGAGACTGTTTCCCCGGCCGGGGCTGCCGCTTCCGTTGGGAGCGGCGCCGCGGCCAGCCAGGGCGGGGGCGTCCATGCCTCGCCTTCCGTTGGGGGAACGACCGCTTGCTCCGGGGCGGGCAACTCCTCCACGGGGCCGGGCATCCCGGCCGGCTCTTCCCCGGCCGGGGCTGCCGCTTCCGTTGGGAGCGGCGCCGCGGCCAGCCACGCCGGTGGGGTCCAGGCCCTTTCCGCGCCGGGCGGCATTGGCGCCATGGCCGGGGTCGGCGGCTCCTCTGCGGCGGGCTTCCATTCGCCGGTCAGCCACGGCGGCGGCGTCCAGGTCGGCTCGGCTGGCGGGGGCGGCGGGGGCGGCTCCGGGCCTTTCAAGGCCGCTACCGCTTCTTCCAGCGGCACGCTCTCGTCGAGCCAGACGGGCACCTCGCCCGGCTCAAAGGTCTCTGGCTGCGACCAGACGGCCCCCAGTGGTGGCTCTGGTGCTGCCGCCGGGGGATGCATCTCTTCAGCCAGCTCGGCCCGGGCCTGCTGGTACAGGTCATCCACCGGCAATTCGCCCTCTTCTACGCCGGCCTCGCTGAGCATGGTTTCCAGCCGGCCGCGAAACTCCTCTGGCCGCAGGAACGCCGAGATCACCTTCACCGGGCCTTCCTCGCTGACCGGCGGCGGTTTCGGAGGCGGCGCGGCGCTGGGGGGTGCTTCCGGCTTCGGGGCCGGCTTTTCCTCCCTGGCCGGCGGCTCGCCGGGCCACGGCATCTCCTCGACGGCGGCTTTCATCCAATCGGGGACGGCCATCCACTCCGGCCTGGCGGCCGGTGGCGCTGGCGGTTCGCCGGGTTCGAGCGGCGCTGGCGCGCTCTCGGCCTCGACGGGGGGCGGCGCGATGGATGGCTCCTCGCCCGGCGGCTCCTCGCCCAACACCTCCCCAAAGACCAACTCGGCGCGCATCCAGTCCGGTATCGTCACGTCGAGCGGCACGGGCGCAGGGAGCTGCGTCTCGGCTTCCGGTGGCGTCGGCCTGACTTCTGGGGGCCGCGCCGGGGGTTGGGGCAAGGGGATCTTGACGCGGCGGGACGGCAAGGGAGACTGATCCTCGAACATATCCTGGGCCATCTCGTTGTCCGGGTCCAGGTTCTGGGCCAGTTGCAACAGGCGGTGACCCTCGTCGGCCATGCCCATCTCTTGCCAGATCTTGCCCAAGAGCAAAGTGGCTTTGAGGCAATTAGGGGCGCGGGCGAGGATCTGTTGGCACAGGTCCACGGCATCGCCGGGCCGGCGGTCACGCCACAGCGACTCCGCCAGGGCCAACTGCATGTCCAGGCGCGCGGGTTCCTGGCGCAACACGGCCTCGAACTCCTGGATGGCCCGCGTATGCAAGTCTCCCTGCGCATATAATCGTCCCAACGCGCCGTTGGTGAGCTTGATCCGGTAGCGACCGATGCCATCGCGCAGACCGCGCAGGCGCATCAGCTCCTCGCGGATCGCCACGTTGTTGGGATTCAGCTCGAATGCGCGTTCCATATCCCAGATGGCCTCGTTCAGCATGTGCTGGGCTTCGTGAACCTTGCTAAGCCCCACATAGGCCACGACGTTTTCTGGGTCAGCCGATAGCGCCAGCGACAGGACCTCGCCGGCCTGTTCGTAATCGCGCTGTTCCAATAACGCCTGCCCCAGCAGCACATAGATGGCCACGCACTTGGGGTAATGGTGCAGGGCATGGCGGCACATCTCGACCGCTTCCGCCGGCTGACCAGCGCGCAACGTCTCCCGGATCCGTTCGATGTATTCCCGCAAGGTAATCTCGGCCATCATGACCTCCAATGCCCATCAAGTTGCCCGCGTTTCCTGACACCCATTATAACCGGAATCCGCGCCCAGGTCAATAGCAATTTCCTGATTCTAACGGGTTCTGACTCGGCTCACCGTTGCGAAGGCCAGATGCCGATTCGCGGGCAAACTCGGTGTGGCCCTACGGGGCGAGACCGCGCCCCATCACCCGCGCGTTTGCAACCTTTGCCAGGGTAGGCTGAGCAGTCGCACCAAGAGAACGGGTTTCTGATCACGCCGACGTATTGGGCGAATCCGCCACCCGGCCCCAGCCCAGCACCCGCATGGGGCACGCGCGCACGCAGATGGGGTCGCGGCCGGCCGCGATGTGGTCGGCGCAAAAGTCGCACTTGGAGGCCCGGCCGGTGCGCGGGTCTACCTGGATGGCCCCATACGGACAGGCGGCCACGCAGGCCCCGCAACCCAGGCACGCGGATGCGTCCACCAGCACCAGGCCGTCTTCTGCTCGCTTGACGATGGCCCCGGTCGGGCAGGCGGCGACGCACGCTGGCTCCGGGCAGTGATGGCAGGCCACCGGCACGTAATGCGCGTGCACGTGGAGCGTCAACGCCGCGCCGCACGCCTCGTAATCCCCGGCCGCGTATTCCTCCACCCGCCGCCAGAGGACGCCGGCCGGCAAATCATGGGCGTCCTGGCAGGCGATCTGGCAGGTCCGGCAACCGATGCAGCCGCTCACGTCCACGTACCAGGCCAATTGCGGATTGCGGCTGGATTGCGGATTGTGGATTGCGGATTGCGGATTGTGGATTGCGGATGTCGGATGTCGGATGTCGGATGTCGGATTGCGGCTGGATTGCGGATTGCGGATTGTGGATTGCGGATTGTGGATTGCGGATTGTGGATTGCGGATTGCGGATTGCGGATTGCGGATGTCGGATTGCGGATTGTGGATTGCGGATTGCGGATGTCGGACTATAGTCCCCGAAGCGAAGCAAAGTGGGATTGCGGGTTGCGGCTGACTCATCTCCCCTCTCGACTTGCCAGGATCGCTGACCGCTGACCAGCGTCCGCTCCCCGCTTCCCGCGTCACCTCCACCCACGCGGAATGCTGCGCGCTGCCATTGGCCCAGGGCGTGGCCTGCGGAGACGTGAGGACGTTGATGCAGCCGCGCCGGTCCACGCCGTCCGCGTCCGGCGTCCACCAGGCCCCCTGCGGCACCACGACCACGCCGGGCATGACCAGCGGCGTCACCCGGCACGGCAGCGCGATGGCGCCCCGGCCATTGAAGACGCGCACCGTGTCACCATCGGCGATGTGCCGGGCGGCGGCGTCGGCTGGGTTCAGGGCCACGGCATGGGGAAACGCCCCTTCCAGCCAATCTACCTCTTCCAGGGTCGAGTGCGTGCGCCGGAAGGTGTGCGGCCCCAGGAGCTGCAACGGGTAGGCCGGGCCGTCATCTGGCTCGGGGATGTACTTGGGTACGGCCGGGACGCGCGCCGGGTCGCCCCAGGCCCACAGCACGGTGGAAAAGAGCTCGATCTTGCCGGAGGGCGTGTTCAGGGGGTGGGCCGCCGGATCAACGCGAAAATCGGCAAAGGGGATGGCCGGCGGGTTCCACTGGGCCGTGTAGACGCCCTGCTCGCGCAGCGCGTCATAGTCCGGGCAGGCCGGGTCCTGGGCTTGCACCGACCGGACGGCCCCGCGCAGCCAGTCCTCCTCGGTGTGGCCGGCCCGGTATGCTTCGCCCACGCCCAGCCGATCCGCCAGGGCCGCGCAGATGGCGTAATCGCTCCGGCACTCGCCCAGCGGCGCGATGGCCGGGTTCAGGGCGACGACCGCATGGCCCCAGGGTTCCAACTGGTAGACGCTCGCCATCTCCAGCCAGGTGACGGCCGGCAGGATCACGTCGGCAAAGCGGGCGCTGGGGGTGAGGAACTGGTCTTGCACGACGATAAACTCCACGCGGGCCGGGTCGCGCAGGAGTGCGGCGGTGCGGTTGCAGTCGGCGTGCTGGTTGACGAGCACGTTGCTGGCGACGTTGTAGATGAGCTTGATGTCTGAGGGCAGCCGTTCTCCGCCACGCAGTCCATCGCGCGGCGTTAACCCGGCTCCGCGCTCCACCGCGTCGGTCCAGCGGAAGGCCGGGATGCGGTAGGGCACGGGGTTGGTGCCGGCCCCCAGCCCGGCCATGGGCGTGAACTGCGGGGCCGCTCCCGGCGCGCCACTGGACCCGCCGGGCACGCCGACGTTGCCGGTGAGGGCCGCCAGCGCGATGCACGCGCGCACGAACTGCTCGCCATAGGCCCGGCGTTGCGGGGCATAGCCGGGCAGAAGGGCCATCGGCCTGGCGGCGGCGATCTCGCGGGCCAGCCGGGCGATGCGCCCGGCCGGGATGCGGGTGATGGGCGCGGCCCATTCGGGCGTCTTGGGCACGCCGTCGGCCTGGCCCAGCACGTAGGCCCGGTAGGATTCGTCGGCCGGGATGCCCGGCGGCAGGTGCGCCTCGTCAAAGCCCAGGCAGTGCGTGTCCAGGAACGCCTGGTCGTGCAGCCCCTCGGTGATGAGGACGTAGGCCAACGCGGAGATGAGGGCCACGTCCGTGCCGGGCCGGATGGGGATCCACTCGTCGGCCAGGGCGACGGCGGTGGGGGTGTGGCGCGGGTCAATGACGACGATGCGCGTCCCGGCCTGCCGCGCGCGCCGGAGGTGATAGGGTGTGTTGGTGCCAAAGGTGGTCTCGGCCGGGTTGTGGCCCCAGAGGAGGATGAGCCGGGCGTTGGGCCAGTCGGCCGGGGGATGGCCGCAGACGCGCGTGCCCAGGGTGATGGGAACGGCGGTCTCGACGCAGGCCGCGCTATAGGTTCCGTACCACTCCAGGTAGCCGCCCAGGAGGTTGAGCAACCGGGCGGCCGGGGTCGCGCCCATGAGTTGGGCCAGGCCGCCGGAGCCGTATTGCAGGTAGATGGCGGCGTTGCCATACGTGGCGATGACCCGGCGCAGCTCGCCGGCCACCGCGTCCAACGCCTCGTCCCAGGTGATGCGCTCAAAGTGGCCCGCGCCGCGCGGCCCGGCGCGCCGCAGCGGGTACAGCAGGCGATCCGGGTGATAGACCCGGCGACGGTAGGCCCGGCCACGCAGACAGGCCCGGAGCTGCGGGTCGGCCGAACTGTCGGGGCGCTCATCGGTGGTGAACTGGACGATGCGGCCGTCCTGGACGTGGGCGACGAGCACGCAAGAGCCATTGCAGTTGTGGGCGCAGCCGGTGTGGATGTGGATAATAGGATCTCGCATGGGGGGACCACTTGCCTTTGATGCTAAAGCGTGTTATGATAGAACCGCACCATCAGACGAGAGGAGGGAAACAATGCGCAAGTTCATGCTACCAGTTGTCGTTGAGCAAGACCGGGATGGCTATTTTGCGATCTGTCCTGTTCTGCAGGGCTGTTATACACAGGGTGATTCTTACGAAGAAGTGATGAACAACATCGAAGACGCCATCCGCTTGCACATTGCCGACCGCCAGGCCAGCGGCGAACGCATCCCAACCGCGAAGAGGGTCAGCTTGATGGCGTTAGAGGTGCGGGCGTGAGTTCTCAATTGCCGCGTGTCACCGCCGCCCAGGCGATTCGTGTCTTGGAGAAACTCGGCTTTGAGCTGGCCCGGCAAAGCGGCAGCCACAAGATCTACAAGAACGCAGCCGGCAAACGGGCGACAGTGCCGTTCCATGCGGGCAAGATTCTGCACCCGAAAGTGTTAAAGAGCATCCTGGCCGATGCCGGGCTAACAACAGAGGACTTCATACAACTGCTCAAGGACCCGTAGACATTCCCCATCACCGATCCCCGCCCCATTCACTGTTCCTCTGCTCCCTTGCTCCTCTGCTCCTTCATCGCTGCCCGAATCCGCGCCCCGGCCTCTTCCAGCTCCGCCCGGGAGCGCACCCGGTAGTCCGGCCCAAAGCGCAGCCCAAAGCCGTCGCCCCGGAAACGGGGGAGCACGTGCAGGTGGACGTGAAAGACCTCCTGGCCGGCCGCCTCGCCATCCGCCAGGAACAGGTTCACGCCCTCGCAGCGCAGGCCGGAGCGCCGGAGCGCGGCCGCCATCCGCATGGCGACGGCGAACAGGTGCGCGCCGGTCGTCTCATCCAGATCGGCCAGGTGGGCAGCGTGAGACCGGGGGATGACCAGGAGGTGGCCGGGGTTCACCGGCCGGATGTCCATGAGGGCGATGGCGGTCTCATCCTCATAGACGACGGTGGCCGGCGCGCGGCCGGCGATCACGTCGCAAAAGACGCAGTGAAGCATGGGGACCTCGCGGCGTCTGCTCACCCTCTGTGCTCCTCGGCGGTTTGTAACCGCCGAAAGCGCGCGGGTCGCCCAGTCAGGCCTGGGCCTGGCAGACCCGCTGGGAGCAACCTTTTCCATCTACCGAGTCTGCTCGCCCTCCCGCAGGTTGAGGCATTTCAAGGAACCTGCGGGAGGGCGAGCCGGGCGGTCACGCTCAGGCCACCGTCACCTCTGGACACAGATACACGTCCTGGATGGCGTGCAGCAGCTCTACGCCCTCGCTCATGGGCTTCTGGAAGGCCTTGCGGCCGCTGATGAGGCCCATGCCACCGCCGCGCTTGTTGACCACGGCCGTATAGACCGCCTCCGCCAGATCGTTCTTGCCGGAGGCCCCGCCGGAGTTGATCAGCCCCACCCGGCCCATGTAGTTGTTCGCCACCTGATAGCGCACCAGGTCAATCGGGTGGTCAGTGGTCAGCTCGGTGTAGATACGCTCGTCGGTCTTGCCATAGCCCGAGTCCTCCATGCGGACGGCCTTGTAGCCGGCGTTGTTCTCTGGGAGCTTTTGCTTGATGATGTCCGCCGCGATGGTGGCCCCCAGGTAGTTGGCCTGGCCGGTGAGGTCGGCGCTGGCGTGATAGTCCACCTTGCCCACCTTAAAGGCCGGGTTGCGCAGGTAACACCACAGGATCGTCACCATCCCCAGCTCATGCGCCCGCTCGAAAGCCTGGCTCACCTCCACGATCTGCCGGCTCGATTCGGGGGCGCCAAAGTAGATGGTCGCCCCCACAGCCACGGCCCCCAGGTTAAACGCCTGCTCGACGGAGGCAAAGATCACCTGGTCGTGCTTGTTGGGGTAGGTGAGCAATTCGTTGTGGTTGAACTTGAGGATAAAGGGGATCTTGTGGGCGTATTTGCGGGATACCGCGCTCAACACGCCCAACGTAGAGGCTACGGCGTTGCACCCGCCCTCGATGGCCAGCTTGACGATGTTCTCCGGGTCAAAGTAGATGGGGTTGGGCGCGAAGGAGGCCCCGGCCGAGTGCTCAACCCCCTGGTCCACCGGCAGGATGGACAGGTAGCCGGTCCCGCCCAGGCGCCCGTGGTCAAAGAGCGATTGCAGGTGGCGCAGCACGGCCGGGGGCCGGTCGGACAGCGCCCAGACCCGGTCCACAAAATCTGGGCCGGGCAAATGCAGTTGGGACTTGGGAATAGTTCGGCACTGGTGGGTGAGCAGGCTCTCGGCCTGGTCGCCCAGCAATTCCTGGATTTGCTGATAGCTGTACATGGTAATTCCCTCCTTCATATTTCGTAGTTCGTATTCCGGCAAACGTAAAACGTCAAACGTCAAACGTCAAACGTGAAACGTCAAGCACCATTTCTCGATCCGCCCATGACGCCTGACGTTTGACGCCTGACGTTTGACGCCTGACGTTTGACGCATGACGTATGACGCATGACGTATGACGCATGACGTATGACGTATGACGCATGACGCATGACGACCAATACATCATACATTACATTCTGCCATGACTTGGATCGCCTTCACAATCGCCGCATACCCGGTGCACCGGCACAGGTTGCCGGCGATGGCCTGACGGATCTGGTGTTCGGTGGGATGGGGATAGCGGTCCAACAGGGCTTTGGCAGAGAGGATCATCCCCGGCGTGCAGAACCCGCACTGCACCGCGCCGTGTTCGATAAAGGCTTCCTGGAGCGGGTCCAGCGCGCCGTTGGCGGTCAGGCCCTCGATGGTAGTGACCTCTTGGCCGTCGGCCTCCACGGCCAGCACCAGGCACGAGTTCACCGGCTGCCCGTCCAGGAGCACGGTGCAGGCCCCGCATTCGCCGCGCTCGCAGCCGTTCTTGGTGCCGGTCAGCCCCAGGTCCTCGCGCAGCACCTCCAGGAGCGTGCGTTGTGGCTCCACCGTCAGCCGTTCCCACTCACCATTGACGCAAAGCGTGATCGTGTGTGACATGATGCTGTCTCTCGTAAATCACAGCGCGGCCGCCGGCCGCAACCAAACGCGGATCCACGAATCTTCACGAATCTACACAAATGGTTTCGATTGGCAAAGATTCGCGTGGATTCGCGGATCGTCTCTGGCACGGTTCCACATTCTCGCGGATCGCGCAAATGTCGCCGGGTAATACTGTAGAGTAAGCTGTTAGCTTGCCTGCGCCTGGCGGTATCCACCCTCACCCCGGCCACCTGCACCCGTCAGGATGTCTCGCTGGTAGGGAGAGGGGGCTTTCCGCGCCCGGCGCGGGTTTAAAACCCGCGCCGGGTTGGTATTTTCGTGCCACAGGGTGCGCCGGGGCGCACGGGGCTTCGCATGGTTGAGCAGCTACCTCCAATTATACCACTGAGGGGAGTGCTTTGCCAGCGCTTGACGGGTTTTCCCGCCTGGGATATAATGAGCCTGATAACGATACGCGCCCGTAGCTCAGCGGACTAGAGCTCCGGTCTTCGGAACCGGGAGTCGGGGGTTCGAATCCCTCCGGGCGCGCCAGATACTGGTAGGGGCCACCTCCGAGGTCAATGGCGATGCCCGTTGGTCCTCCGATCAGCCGGTGCGCCCCTTTTTTGTTTCTGTGCGCCCGACCGCACGGGGCGGCTGTGCCCGATCCCACATGGCAGTGAGGGTCTGGGCCAGTCGGCTCCCGATCAGCCCGGTGGTCCCAAAAGCCACCGGAAACCACAGCGGCACACCCAGGAACGTGGGATTGGCATAGGTCCAGACGCCGAACTGCACGAACACGGCTTCCGCCATCGTGCCCAGCACGCCGATGATCAGGAAAAAGCACACGGTGAGCCGGTCGTGCCAGAGGGCCAGCGCGACCAGGCACTCGGCCAACGCCACGACGAAGAGCAGCAGGTTGTCTCGCCACAGCAGCGAGACGGACGCCACCAGCACGGCGAATGCCACGCACTCCACCGCTATGTCCATCCATAGCCAGTTCAGCGGTTTCATGTCCCCACGCATCCTCCTGTCTCTGAGACAGGGGCATTTTACCAGAAAAGATGGAGGTAGACAATGGCAGGGTCGCTACGAGAAAAGGTGTCTGCGTGGCTGGCGCTCTCCCGGGTCCCCTTTCACTCGGTGGGAGTGCTGCCGTTTGTCCTGGGCATGGTGCTGGCCTGGCGACTGACCGGCGCGTTCCGGTGGGACGTGGGCCTCGTGGGGACGCTGGGCGTGGTGCTGGTGATGCTGGCGACGTATTACGCCGGCGAGTACTGGGACTTCCAGGAAGACTCGCTGGCCGCGCCCACCCGCTTCGCCGGCGGCTCCGGCGCGGTGCCGCGCGGTCTGGTATCCCGCCGCACGCCCCTATGGGCTTCATTGATCAGCGTGGCGTTGGCCCTGGGAGCGGCGCTGATCCTCCAATTCGGCTATGGGACCGGGCCGTGGACCATGCCCTTCATGTTGGTGGCCTTGCTGGGCGGGTTCTTCTACTCGGCGCGACCGGTGCGTTGGGTGCGCACCGGCCTGGGCGAGCTGTGGATCGCGTTCTGCTACGGCTGGCTGCCGGTGGCCGTGGGCTGCTACCTGCAAACCGGCGACGTGCCGCCGGTCGTCCACTGGCTGGCGGTTCCCATCGGCCTGACCATCTTCAATGTGATCCTGCTCAACGAGTTCCCCGATTACCCGGCGGACCGGGAGGCCGGAAAAGCCAACCTGACGGTGCGCCTGGGGCCGGAACGCGCCGCCGTCCTCTACAGCCTGGCCGCCGTGGGCAGTGGGGCGGCGTTCTGGCTCTCTCTGACCCAGGGCGCGCCCCTGCTGGCCGGACTGGTCTACCTGCCGGTCCTGGCCCTGGCGTTGGTCCTGGCGGCGCTGGTGCTGCGGGGCCGCTGGCGCGACCGGGCCGCGCTGGAGCGGCTCTGCGGGGCCAACATCCTGGTGAACCTGGGCACCACGGCCGCGTACCTCGTCGCGTTTATCTTTCGGTAGGACGCGGATGAACGCAGATTCACGCGGATGTTTTCATCTGCGACGATCCGCGTGCATCCGCGTCCCATAGCGAGGTGTCTCATATCCGCGAAGGAGACCTTCACGTGCCCCGGCGCACCCCCGGATACGAAAACCCGGCGCGGGTTAAAACCCGCGCCGGGCGCGGCGGGAGAGGGCGCAGGCAAGCTAACAGCTTGCTCCACGTTTCTTTTCGGAGGAGGGGGACAATGGGTGAGTGGTTGCCGGAATGGGGGGAACGGCCAGCGCGCCGGGTGACGCCGCTGTGGTGGCCGCCCAGCCTGCTGCTGCGCCAACTGGGGAGCGCGCTCTACATGGCCGCGCTCGTGGGCTGGCGCGAGTTCCCGCGCTGGGCCGTGACCTACGGCTTCAAGTGCATCCCCGCGGCCGCTGGCTCCCGGGGCCAGGGCTGCATCGGCTTCCCGGCCCACCCGGTCTGGGAGATGACGGCGGCCTGTAACCTCCGGTGTATCCACTGCCATACCTCCGGCGGCCGGCCGGCCCCGGACGAGCTGACCACGGCCGAGGCCAAGCGGATGATGGACCAACTGGCCCAGGTGGGTGAGTTCCGCATGATGGCCTTCACCGGCGGCGAGCCGCTGGTGCGCCCCGATCTGTTCGAGTTGCTGGCCTACGCCCAGGCCCTCGGCTTCACGAACACGTTAGCCACCAACGCCACCCTCATTGACGACGCCGTGGCCCGCGACCTGCGCCGTTACGGAGTGGTCATCGGCGCGGTGAGCCTGGACGGGTTCGACGCCGCCACCCACGATTACGTGCGCAACCAGCCCGGCGCGTTCGAGGCGGCCCGGCGTGGCATCGAGGCGATGCGCCGGGCCGGCATCCCGCTTCACATCAACATCACGGCCATGGAGTACAACATGGACCAGATGGAGCCGTTGATGCGCCTGGTGGACGACCTGGGCACGGCGATCTTGATCATGTATCAACTGGTGCCGGTGGGCCGGGGCCGGGGCATCGAGCAGGCCGCGCTGGACCTGGGGGCCAACGAACGGCTGATCCGCTTCATGGTCCAGGCCCAAAGGCGCCTCAAGGCCATCATGGAGCCGGTGGCCGGGCCGCAATACTGGTCGTTCATGCTCCACCGGGCCGGCATCGAGCGCGGCCCCCTCCTGCGCCTGGCGGAGACGGTCTTCCACGGCTGCTCGGCCGGGCGCGGCTTTGTCTACATCAAGCCCAACGGCGAGGTCTGGCCCTGCCCGTTCATCGAGGCGCCGTGCGGCAACGTGCGCGAGACGCCGTTCTCCACTATCTGGGCCACGGCGCCCATCTTGGAAGACCTGCGCCAGCGGGAGACGCGCCTGCAAGGTCGCTGCGGCGAGTGCTCGTACCGGCGATTGTGTGGCGGCTGCCGGGGCCGCACCCTGGCCGCCACCGGCAATTACCTGGCGGAAGACCCCTCCTGCTTCATCCACGCCCGCGAGCTGTAGGGGTCTCCCCATTGAAGAAACCCCGGGGGACTGGCAGACCCCCGGGGTTTTCAGCGTTCCCCCACGTGCACCGCTACGGCCCCCAACGCCAGGTTGCGATAGCGCACCTGGCGCCAACCAGCTGCCGCCAGGCGTTGGGCCAGCCTTTCGGCGTCGGGAAACGTCTGGATAGACACCGGAAGGTACACGTAGGCGGCCACCGCGCCCCCCAGGCACGCGCCCAGGCCTGGCATGGCCAGGTTCCGGTACAGGCGATGCGCCCAACGCCAACGTCGGGGTGGAACCATCTCCAGGGAGACAAACCGTCCGCCGGGCATCGTCACGCGGTAGGCTTCGCGCAGCACGCGATCCAGGTCAGCCACATTGCGCAGGGAGAACCCGGCCATCACCGCCGCAAATGCGGCATCCGGGACCGGCAGCGATAGCGCGTCTCCCTCCACCAGGGCCGGGCTGTGAGGCAAGCGGTCAGCCTGCCCTACGTATTTGGCCTGCGCCGCCTCCAACATGGGCCGGCAAAAGTCGGCGCCCACGACGTGCCGGCCGCGTCGGGCCACCGCCAGCGCCAGGTCCCCGGTGCCCACGCCCACGTCCAGCACTGGGCCAGGTGGCGCCCCCACCACCCAATCCGCAGCCACCTCACGCCAGCGTCGGTCCAGCCCCAGGCTCATCACCCGGTTGATGAGATCGTAGCGGCGGACGATGCCGGTGAACAGCTCGCGAATGCGCACCGGATCGCGTGAGGGATCACGCCAGGAGGAGACCGGCGCCCACGGCCGGCCTTTAATCCTCATCCGCATCTTCCCCAAAATCCGTGACGAAACGCCGGACGGCGCGCAGGACTGCCCGGAGCAACTCCTCGCCCAGCGCCGTCATGTGGATGTCAATGAACAGCCGTTCTTCGTCCAGACGGTCGTCCACGGCCTGGATCTCTTCCCGGAAGTAGCGGATCAATTGCTCCTCGTATTCGTCCAGGAAGTTCAGGATGTCTTGTCTAGCGATTCGGACGATCCCATTACGCAGGAACCTGGGCAGGGCCATACGCCTTTCTCCGGGTGAGGATACTGGCTGCCGTGGTGACAGCGCCCCCATTTGAAGAGATACGGGGAACCCTTTACAAGGGTTCCCCGCTGATGGACTGACAAATCTTTCGGACGCGGATACACGCAGATTTTCGCGGATAAAAAAGCGAGAAATCTGCGTTCATCCGCGTCAAGCCGCGTCAATCCGCGTCCCATTTCCTGTTCTCTCGGTCAGGGCGTAGGAGTGCCCGAGTTTTGTCAGTCAACCAGGGGTTCCCCGCTTGCCTACTCGCCCGCCGATAGCCGTCAGTCCGCCTGGGCGTAGTAGCTGTAGGCGGCGCGGTCCAGCTTGGCATTGTTCAGCACCACGCCGATGACGCGGGCATTAACTTTTTCCAGGAGCGACTGAGCGCGCCGGGCGTGGTCGCGTTTGGTCTGACCGGCGCTGAATACCAGGAGCACGCCATCCACCTTGGCCGAAAGCACGGCAGCATCGGTCACGGCGATGATGGGCGGTGTATCAAAGATGAGCAGGTCGGCCTCTTTTTTCAAGCGCTCGATGGCCTCATCCATGCGGCGAAAGCCCAGCACATCGGCCGGGTTGGGCGGCAGCGGCCCGCTGGAGAGCAGGCGCAGGCCGGGGATGGCCGTGTATTGCACCGGCGGGTCCCCTTGTTCCTCCAGCAGCATGGTGGTCAGCCCCTTTTCGTTGGGCAGGCCGAACAGCCGGTGTTGGCTGGGCCGGCGCAGGTCCGCATCCACCAGGATCACCTGGCTGCCGGCCTGGGCAAAGGTGATGGCCAGGTTGGCGGCTGTGGTGCTCTTGCCCTCCCTGGCCCCGGTGCTGGTGACCAGCAAGGCCCTCAACGGCCTGTCCAGGCTGGAGAACTGGATATTCGTGCGCAGGGCGCGATAGGCCTCGGCCACAGGGGACCGGGGATGGGTAAAGGTGACGAGCCGGGTGTCCAGGGCACGGGATTCAGTTTGTTCGCTTTTGTCTGCCAAAACGGTTCCCTCCTTCCATAAATAGCCCCCTTGGACCAAAAGTCTCGATATGGAACTCGATGGCCGATCTTGCGTCAGCCAGCGCTTCCTCGCAGGTATCGCCCTCGCCCACAACGATCCCCCTGATTCCCAGTGGGTAAGCGACGTAGCCTTCTGGATGCTTTTCGACAATGATCTTGAGTTCTCTCATCTCAACGCGCCCCTCGCGCGCCTGGCGTGGATTCAGTCTTGATCCCTGTTGCTGCCCAGGATGCGGCGGCGGGCCTGCCGGGCGCTGTCCCTGGCTCGCTCCACACCAGACCCAACCCGGCTGCCGACGCCCTCGCGCATGGTGCTGACGCCGGCCTTGATCTCGGCCGCGCCCTTTTCCCGGTCGGCCAGGGTCACCGGCGTGATGGGCGGCACGGTCGCCAGTACGGTGAGTCCGGGCGCATATCGCTCCACGTCCTGCGGTGTCTTGAGCGAATCATCCAGGTACTCCAACCCAAAGGCGATGACCACCCCCAGCAGCAGGCCCAAAATGCCGCCCGCCAGCACGGTGGTCGTGGTCTTGGGACTATCCTTGGCTGGGGGACTGGCCGGCTCGTAGATGGAGATCTCCACGCGATCCCGGCGGTCAATCTCCTTTTGCCGCAGGGCATGAGCCTCCACAAAGACGGCCGCCAGGGTATTGGCGATCTTGGGGGCCTGATCCATGTCTTGATCGTACACGTCAATCTGGATGATGTAATCCTCTGGGATGGAGCTGACAACAAGGTTGCCCTTGAGGGTCTCCACCGAGGTATCCAGCCGCAACTGGTCAATCACGCGGCTCACCAGGCTCTGCGCCGTCACCTGGACGCTGTACTGGCGGAGCAGGTTGCCGGCCGCCAGGGTCAGGCCATAGTCGCTGCGGGCCGGGACCACCAGGAGCTTGATGCTGGAGCGGTAGATGGTGGGCTGGAACCGGGTAAAAATGTATGCGCCGGTCACCGTCATGGTCGCCACCAGCAGGATGATCCACCAGCGCTTAAAGAGCACATTCACATAGTCACGGATTTGCACGTTGTCGTTCCTCCATGGATGGTGCGACGCACCTGGTTGCCAAAACCAGGGTCTCTGGCGGTCGAATTGGCAGTGTGAATGATCCTGGCAAGCGAATCAAGTGCGTTGCACTTGCTGAGTAGTGGCCCATGCGCCCGGCGCACCCCCGCTACGCGGGATGAAAATCGCGTAGCGCAGGCTTTCGAGCCTGCGAGCGGGCAGCCTGGAAAGGCCGCCCCACGATTTACGAGGGAGCCGCGCCAAGAGCCTGGCTCCGCCACACCCGGTAGTACGCGGGCGATCCAATGCGCCTTCAATCGCGCCGGCCGCGGCCGGGCAGCCAATCCCACCGTCGCCGGGGGATCTGGCCCAAAACCGTGAATCCCAACGCCTCCAACTCGGCAGCGTCGCGCACCGATTCGTCCAGGTATTCCAGCAGGAAGGCCAGGGCCACGCCGGCCGTCAGCGCCAGCCCCAGGCGGATGGGGATGTCCAGCTTTTCCCGCAGCCCGCCGGTCACCGGGGCCACCGTGGTCTCGTCAATGACATGGATCTGCGCGTTCTCCGCGCCCAGTTGTGCCAGGTACGCGGCGCTGTTCTCGCGCAGCTCGGCCACCGCACCATCGGCGATGGCCCGCGCGCCGGCCTCGTCGCCCCAGACCACGGTGATGGCGAGGATGCGGTGGGTCTTGCCAGCCATGGTGGCCCCGGCAATGGCCCCGGCCGGCACCGGCAGGTTCGCCCGTTGGGCCACCGCCTGGGCAAAGGCCTGGCTGCGCACCACCTCCGAGAGGTCATCGGCCAGGTACTCGGAGGCCATCCAGGCGTAGTAGCGGTCGTAGGTGTAGAACCGGCCCACGCCGTCCTCCGGCCGGACCCCCACGGTCAGGCGCACCGAGGCCACGTATACCGGGGCGGGGGCCGGACTGACGACTAACGTCGTCGCCAGGGCGGCCAAAACGAGCACGAGGACGAGCCACCAGCGGCGGAGCACGATGTTCCAGTAGCGGCGCAGTTCCATATCCCAGCTTCTCCCAGGCCGAATTGTACCCCAAAACGCCGGAATACGCAAGGCGGCCCTCGTGTGACTTGTATATTAGGACTGGCACCTTACCAACTTGAATAGCTGACGCCTTGCGAGTATACTATCTTCTGGGAGGAGGGAGTGGCTGGCCAATGTGACTGAGGAGCTTCGGCTGCCTCTGTGAGCAGATTGCCATCTCCCGCCCAGAAGACCCGATTAGGAACATTGGGGCTGGTCTATGAGCCAGGCCCCTCATCAACCGCAAGTCTGGGGTAGCTACCCGCAGCGTAGACGTTTGGGGCTGGGCGACACGCCACTCACTCACCTCCCACGCGGTCATGGGTTGGCTAGAGTAGAGCGCAGGAGGTTGCTATGCGTAGCATCGGTATTGATCTGGCCCTCACGGGGCCACACAAGGCCATCGTCGCTGACGAGCGGGGGCGCTATTTGACGCCCGTGATCAAGTTCCACCCGTGCGCCCGCGAGATCGACCAACTCCTGGCCCGGGCCCGGGCAGGGGCCATCGATCACCAGCTGCAGGTGGTGATGGAACCGACCGGCATGGCCTGGTTCCCCGTGGCCGCTTACCTGGCGCAGCAAGAGGGGGTCACCATCTACCTGATCAACAGCCAGCAGGTAGCTGACTTGCGGCGGTTCTACAAGCGTCACGCCAAGAGCGACCGCATCGATGCCCGGGTGCTGGCCCGCTTGCCGGTGGTCAACCCCGAGTGCCTGCACCCGTTGGCGGTTCCCCCCGCGCCCGTCTGCGCCTGCCAGCGCGGCTGCAAGGAACTGGACCGGCTCACCGCGCAAGTCACGGCGATCCAGAACCGGGTGCAGGCCATCGACCGGTTCGCCTGGCCGGGCTTGGCCGAGCTGGTCTTTCCCGACCCGTTCACGCCGGCCGCCCGGTGGTTCCGGCAACACTGGTATGACCCGCAGGCGGTGTGCCAGGCGGGGGCTGCGACCATACGCCAGCAGTGGCAAGCCAGTCAGGTGGATCCCCACGATCCCGGGGACTGGATCGCGGCCCTGGTCACGCTGGCCGAGCAAGTCCTGGCCCTGTACGGGGCCGCGGGCACGTATCTGGACTTTGGCTGGCTCCAGGCCGAGGTCAGCCGGGAGCAAGCGCATCTGGCTTTCCTGGAACAGCAGCAACACCAGGTGCGGCTCCACGTCGTACGCCCGCTGTATCGGCAGCTCCACCCCCAGCGCCACCTGGAAACCCTCCAGGGCGTGGGCCCGGACGGCGCGGCGGTGTATGCCAGCTTTATCCAGGACCCGCAGCGCTTTGGCTCCACGCGGCAGTTCCGGGGCTGGCATGGTCTGATCCCCGACAGCCGCCAGAGCGCGGATAGCGAGGCCACGGGCTTGCCGATCACCAAGGCCGGTCCCGACTTGGTCAAGAAGTATGCCTACCTGCATGCCAATGTCGCGCGCCAGTGGGACCCGCAGATCGCCGCCATCTACTATGATCAGATGGTGCACAAGGGGCAGCACCACAACCAGGCCCTGTGCGCCTGCGCTACCCACCTGCTGGACCGGGTCTTCGCCGTGCTGCGGGATGACCAGCCCTATGAGTTGCGTGACGTGGACGGGACCCCCGTCAGCAAGGCCCAGGGCCGGGCTATCGTCTTGGAGCGCTATGTGGTCCCTGAGGCCGTCCGCCAACGCCACAACCAGCGCCGACGGCGCGAACGCCGGGACCAGCGCGCCGAACAACAACACCACCGGGCTGGCCATCCCAGATAGGTCAGCGGCGCGTCGGCAGGCCCTCACGCTGGGAATGGCGGCCCCGCCCCCGCGTAGACCCAAATGGCGGGTGGGGCAGACCCCTGTGCCAGCAGGGGGTAGCTACGTGCGCCTTGAACCCCCGGGGCGAAGGCCCCCAGCTATTCAAGATTTTAAGGTTCCAGTACTTGACGGGATTTAGAACATCTGCTCAGCCGGTAGGCCGATAGAACGCAGATGCACGCAGATGCGCGCTGATGGGCGCAGATTTTCTCTGTTGATCTGCGTTTATCTGCGCCACATCTGCGAAA
>FWPV01004619.1_pt1 | contig 28811 bp, 22 predicted proteins | sample 2228371 | NCBI WGS metagenome assembly FWPV01 (sample SAMEA103939776, study PRJEB20133) | metagenome | reverse complement strand
ATCCTAATTTCTAAACAAATCCTAAATTCTAAATCTCAATATTCCAAATGGAATAACTCAGAGTTTAAAATTTGGGAAATTGGAGTTTTGAAATTGTTTCGGATTTCGATATTCGGATTTCGAATTTTACCTTTAGGATTTTTCTAGTAATTTTTTAGCAATATTCTGCAATTCTTCCTTACTATAAAACTCAATAGCGATTCTGCCACCTTTGGCGTCTTTTTCCACCCGCACTCTGGTACCTAAAAACCCTTCTAATTTTTCCTGGATGTTTTTTATTTCCGGATCAAGACCTTTAATTTTGCGGTAATGCTTCTTAACGGCAATGGTTTTGCCTAAATCTTCTGCTCCCCGCACCGTGAGATTTTTTTGCAAGATGGCGTGGTATAAAGCTTGCTGTTTGATGGGATTCTTTATAGACAAAATAGCTTTGCCATGGCCAGCAGAAATTTTTCCTTCTTGAATGGCTCTCTGAATTTCCTTGGGCAAATCTAAAAGCCGCATGGTGTTCGCAATTGTGGCCCGATCTTTTCCTACTTTTTTGGCAATTTCTTCTTGCTTTAAGAAAAATTCTTCCGAAAGTTTTTCATAGGCATGGGCTTCTTCAATAGGATTTAAATTATCTCGCTGTAAGTTTTCTACCAAAGCTAATTCTAATTTTTTTTGCGTTGCTGCTTCCCGCACAATAGCTGGCACTACTTTTTGTCCCAACATTTTTGCTGCTTTCAAGCGTCGCTCGCCGGCGATGAGCTGATAATGATCATTTTGTTTGGTGACAATCAAAGGCTGCAGGATGCCGTGTTCTTTAATAGATGCGGCCAGCTCTTTTAAACTTGCTTCACTAAAATGCCTGCGCGGCTGATGAGGATTAGGCTGGATTTTTTCTACTGGGATGGTCACCACTTTTTCCTCACCTTTTTTTAAAATGGGTGGCGCAGTAAAAACTTTGGGCGTTTCTTCCGCTTGTTTTGATGCGCTTGGTTCTTGCTTTTTTGTAGGGATCAATGATGACAAACCCCTGCCTAAACCGCTTACCATGAGATAAGATTAAAAATTAAAATAAATTTTTAAATCCCAATGACCAAACCCCAATGACCAATCAATTTTTTAAATCCTAATGACCAATGGTTTGGGATTCTGGTCATTAGGATTTGTTTCGGATTGAGGATTTCGGATTTCGAGTTTTAAATTGTAAAAGGTTTCTCGGTTACGGCGATAACTTCCTGAGCTAAATTCTGATATGCCAGTGCGCCTTTTGAGGCAGAATCAAATTCAAAAATATTGCGGCCATAACTTGGCGCTTCAGCTAAGCGTACATTGCGAGGAATAATGCTCTCAAAAACCCTGCCCGGAAAATTACGCTGAATTTCCTTTACCACTCCTCTCCCTAAAAGCGTGCGGCGTTCATACATTGTAAGCACTGCTCCCAAGATATCTAAGTTATTTTGCAAATGATGCTGGACTAATTCAATTGTTTCCACTAATTGGCTCAAACCCTCCAAAGCATAATACTCGCATTGCACAGGAATCAAAACTAAATCCGCTGCTACCAAAACATTAATAGTCAATAAACCTAAACTGGGAGGACAATCAATAAAAATATAGTCGTATGCTTCTTTTTGTGGTGAAAGCGCCTGATATAACTTATATTCTCTTCCTGGTTCATTAACCAACTCTATATTTGCTCCTGCTAAATCGCGAGTAGCAGGAAAAAGATGATAATTCTCCGGCCGCAATTTTAAAATCACCTCATCAGGTCTTTTTGTTCCTGCTAAAACTTGATACAAACCAAATTCAATTCTTCCCGGAGGATAACCTAATCCAGAAGTGGCGTTACTTTGAGGATCTAAGTCTACTAAAAGAGTTTTCTTTCCTAAGTTTGCTAAAGCCGCGCCTAAATTAACAGCAGTGGTGGTCTTCCCTACTCCTCCTTTCTGATTAGCAATAGCAATGATCTTGGCCATGTCCAAGAAAATTAAAAATTAAATATCAAAAATTAAAAACACAAATCAAAAATAAAAAATGTTGGATACAACCAATAAATATATTTTATCTAATTTCTTTCGCTTTGACAATTGGTGATTTTTCAATTAAAATATTTTAACATTGATGTAGGGGCAAGTGGCGGAATAGCAGACTTGCCCGCCTCTGTCTTTGCCGGGATGGCGGAATCGGTAGACGCGCACGACTCAAAATCGTGTGGATGAATAATCCATGAGAGTTCGACTCTCTCTCCCGGCAGAGGCAAAGGCAGGCGGACGCACATGCCTGTTTCGACAGATGTCGGGAACTCAAAATCGTGTGGATGAATAATCTTTTGTTGGCCTGAATCTCCCCTTGCCTACATTGCTCACATTTTTTAAAAGAAATTTTCATATTGTTCATGTTTTTTGATTCAGAAATTCTGGAGAATTTTTGTTTTTCATTTATCGACCAACTGGGCTTGACTTTTTTTCATAAACATGCAATGATTAAGGGTTATCGAAAATAGTAGTAGATAACCCCTGCCATGAGGGAATCGTGGTAAATCTGCTCTTTTACACTTTGAGAGGAGGGTTTCCCATGTGGGATCCGTATGCCGAGTTCCAATCAGCGACGCTGCCGAATGGTCTGACGCTATATGCGGCTCTATGGCCAGGACGCCCCCCATGGGAGGTCATGGGGTTTTTGATTCATAGTGGGGCCGAACACGATCCAAGTGGGCTGGAGGGGCTGTCGCACTTCGTCGAACACTTGGTTTGCAACAATACCAAGGTAACCCGGAAAGAGATATCCACGTTTTTCAAGGACCGCGGAGGATGGGTCTCTCTTGGCCACTGCAACTACGCATGCACATACTATAAATTTTTCGTGCCGACGAACAAAACTGATCTTGCAGGAGCTTTTTCGATATTTGGCCATATGTTACTTTCGGCCAAAATCAAAAAATTTATCGGAGAACAACGCCAAATTATAATAAATGAATTTTCTCAGCACTATCCGTCAAAGTTGCAGTACGAGATAGATATGCGAAAACACAAGGCGCTCTACGCCGGCTGCTGGCTCGAAAGATTTGCTCAGCCGTTCGGCAATCCCGAAACAGTGAAGCGAATCACGCAAAGAAACTTGCAATCGTACTATGATAAACACTACACGCCAGCGAACATGAGTGTTGTTGGTGTCGGCGGCATGATGCTTTCGGAACTTGTCGAGCTTCTTTCCGAAAGTCCTTTTGCAATAAATAAGAAAGGAGTGAGAACGCCGCTTCCCGCTCCGGTAATTGATGTTGCTCCGCCATCTGAGACACGCTATGTATTCGAGATGTCGAAGCATATCACGATGACAGTTCCTGTCGAGACCGGCGCATACGTAAGCATCGCGAAGATGCCGGGAAACGTCAATGCACAGGCAATCCACATCCTAAACAACATGTTTGAGGTGCTGAACGAAGAAGTGCGCGAGCGACGCGCATGGACATATGGTATATATACAGCTGTAGAGAATTTCCGACACTTCTACGAATTCTCAATCAGCTGCCCTGCGCTCCTCACTCTTGACAAAATAGAGAAAGTTGAGAAAGTCATTGATGATTGCGTTGCTTCAATGGGAGATAAAGACTTATTTGAGCGAGCCAAGCGGCAAGCTCTTGCAAGCAACTTCATGATTGATCTAACGGCCGAGAATGTTTGCGACGGTGCACTTGCTGATCTTGCTAATCATCAACGCATCATCTCCCTTACCGAATGGAATGACAATATAGAACAAGTAACGATGGATGACATTCACAAGTTGCTTCGGTGGCTTCGACCGGAGCAAAGGTGGACATTCATCAGACGGCCCTGACTAACCTTTTAGAGCACAACTCAACAGCGGTTGAATCTTTCGTTGACAACGATTGGTTCAGCCGCTTTTTCTTTTCTAGCCCCACTAACTCTTCTTTCCTGTCTAGGTTCAGATAGATATTCCCCCTCCTTAGGTCTGTAATATGATAACATCTTGAGTTGGTAAAGGGATAAGATGAAATCTGTTTAGATATTTCTCTGGAGTCAGATAGTTTAAGGCTTCGTGTGGTCTGACATAGTTCCAGATGTGTTCCCATTCTTTCAGTCTTTTCTGCATTACTTCCAGGTCGCAGCCAATGTTCCCTTGAGCATAGAACTTATTTTTATCAGCCAAATGAGAGACCTCGACATAGGTATTCTGCGTAGGCATCCGCGGATAGATAAAGTAGTGGAGTATGTTCAGTTTTTTACACAAAGTGTCAAAGTGTTTAAGAAACTCAGAACCATTATCAGTCTGCACATTCTTAATTGGAAAAGGAAACTTCTTTAAGCAATATCTCAAGAAATCAGCTCCGTTCTCGGAAACTAAAGAGGAATAGTATTTCAGAACCCTTCTTTTTGTTAAAACATCCAAAGCAATGAACTGGTAAATTCTTCTACCGCCTATCAGGTTAATATATTTTGTGTCCATTTGAATCATATCACCGGCAAAAGCTATCCCAAATCCCTTAGGAAACCTTTTTCTCGGATTCTTGGCAGCCTTGCTTCTTTTCTTTGATATCTTTTCTGCAATCAGACCTTTTCTTTTTAATACCCTGCCAACAGTACTGGCAGAAACAACCATATTCTGCCTTGATAATATCTTCTTGATTTTGTATTTGGACCAGGCTGGATATTGTTTTCTAATTCTGGCAATCTCACTAACTATCATCCAGTTAGTTGTCGGCTTCCTAACGTTCTTGGGTCTGTGAGATTTGTCATTTAATCCCAGTATGCCTATCTGGTTAAGTTTATCTTTCCATTTACGAACCGTTTTCCGGTCTAATTCAAAATATCTTGCCGTTAAGCTGACATTATTGTTATGATCTTTCAACCAATCAACAACCTTTCACTAGTCTTTGTTTGGCTTTTTCTGTGATATTTGTCCTGCTGGCCCAGTTAGCCAAACTGACTGCGCCAGGCAAGATGTGGCCGTATATCGCCATACGACAACCATTATACCTGCCTTTCATAGATCCTCTAAGTGGAGAATACCATATGGACCAGCGCATTTCCTTGCTTGCAAAAGGAATTTTTTGCTAAAATATAAATATACACATGCCGGAAAAATCACCTATTATCGATGTAGCAAAAAAGGTCTGTCCAGCAGTAATCACTATTGCTATTTCCAAGGATTTGCCTAAAGTTGAAGGCTTTTTCTTTTTGCCTTTTGGCGGCGGAAGAATATTTTTCCCCAAAGAAAAGAAAGGAGGAAAGAAGGAAAAAGTAAAAATTGGCGGAGGAAGCGGTTTTATTGTTTCTCCTGATGGATTAATTATCACTAGTCAACATGTAGTAGGAGATCCAGAGGCAGAATATACGGTTGTTTTGGAGCCAAAGAAAAAATATCCCGCTAAAGTCATTTCCCGCGATCCCATCAGTGACATCGCCATTCTCAAAATCAAAGCGAAGAAAAAGCTACCTTATCTTGAACTTGGCGACTCAGAAAAAATCAAGCTGGGACAAACAGTGGTAGCAGTAGGCAATGCTTTGGGAGAATTTCACGACACCTTAAGCAGCGGTATCGTCTCCGGATTGAGCCGCTATATTTCTGCTTATAGCAGTCTCACTGATGGAGCGACTAGTTTGCGCGGATTAATCCAAACTGATGCCGCTATCAATCCGGGCAATTCTGGGGGACCTTTGGTTGACCTCGAAGGAAAGGTTATCGGGATCAACACTGCTATCGTGATGGGTGCTCAAAATATCGGATTTGCTATTCCCATCAACTATGCCAAAAAAGACCTGGAAGAAGTAAAAAAGTACGGCAGAATTAAACGGCCTTTTTTTGGCGTAAAATACATTATTATCAGCAAAGAAATCGCAGAAAAAAACAAATTGTCCGTGAAAAACGGCGCTTTAGTGGTAAGAGAAACTTTAGGGGAGGAAGCAGTGATTCCTGGCAGTTCAGCTGACAAAGCGGGAATCAAAGAATTTGATATTATTTTGGAAATTGACGGAGAAAAAATTACCACCAAAAAACCTTTAAGCGATATCCTGCAAAAATACAAAATCGGCGATCAAATTAAAGTAAAAATCTTGAGAGGAAAAGAAGAGCTAACTTTGAAAGTAAAGCTGGAAGAAAAAAAGTAATCCCATTTTATCTTCACAAAACGGCCCGCCTTTATGGCGGGTTTTTCTTTTTCATATTTTTTGCGGAAAGTCACAAAAACTTCACCCCGCACCTTTTCCCAAGACAAAACAAGAAATTTGCTTCAAATAAAGCCGCAAGGCGTACACGGAGGAGAAACATAGATTAACGATAATAGAGGGTCGGAAAAGGTAGGGTTGACAAAATTTGTAAATCTGCTATAATGGGTTTTTAAGTTGTTCCTTTAAGGCAAGGTTTTAGAGAAAAGGAGAAAAAGATGTCGGGAGACGTAGTTTTCTGCGGCTTAGTGGTCTTTGTGGGAATGGGATCTCTCACTGGATTCTTAGCCAAGATGTTGGTCCGTAAAGGCGGCATTTTGGCAGACATGGCCTTTTTCTGCACTGTCCTTGCTCCCTGGGTGACGATCTCGTGTTTCATGGCCACAGGGGTGAAGCCTATCCCTTCCGGAACCTTCTACCTCTGGATTTGCTCATTCTATCTCGCCGTGATCTCCTCGGTCATTCTCGCTAAGAGAATATCAACATCAGAACCAGAGGAACCTAAAACAGAGTGAGAGCCATCCGAAAAATCATCATAATCCCCTACTTTTTCAAAAAGTGGGGGATTTTTTATTTTCCTAATATTAAAAAATCATATACAACAAAGAAGATAAAGCACCGGCGATAAATGGCAAGGTAAAATCAGCAAAATAAGCAAAATAGAAAAACAACCCCCAGCAGGCAAGCATTTTCCCCATAACCAATGCCATCTCAAAAAAGACGGCATAATTTAAATTGCCGTCCCGGCGGCCACGGTTATAAATAATAGCAGTAAGGGGAACACTGATTCCTCCTTTAGTGATGCGGCCAAAAATATCTGTGATCAAAACTTGATAAGGAAATTTAATAATTATCCTTGTCAGCCAAGTAAGCATGTAAAGAAAACTGCTTGCGCGGATAATTTTCCTTCTGCTGAAACGATCGGAAATTCTGCCGATAATGAGGGCGAAAGAAGCGGCAAAAAGAATAGCGAGAGTGGAAATGCCGCCCAAATAAACATAACCTTTTAAAATCAAGAACATAAAGATGGGCCAAATGGTGAGGGCGATTAATTCCTCTGCATAACCCATAAAACACAAGGTCTCTTTAATATACTGCTTCCAAAATAATTTTTTGAAATGAATCCAATAAGGAAAATGGGCGGACTTAAATTTTTCCTTGGTAGTAAACAAAGGCACTGTGGAAATTAAAAGCATAATACTCACAATAATGAAGAGAACTGTAAAGTCAAAGAAAGTCAAAATCACGCCTCCGGCAATGGGGCCTAAGATTGCCACAATAGCGCTTCCTGCTACTAAATTACTAATTTCTTTCCCTCTTTGGTGCATTTGGCCATAACGGGCAAAATTTGCATGAAAGGCGGGCCAAAATAACATTTTATATAAAGCAAGCAAAATGGAAGCGAGAATGAAAAAGAGCAAAAATTTTGCTTCCATAGCCGCCAAAGCCAAATAATAAATAATAAAGACAGGGAGAGAATAAAAAAGTGCATGTTCAAAACCAAAATAAGCCGCCACTTTTCCGCCTAAAGGGATGACAAAAAAGTACAAGGTATAACAAATAGCGTAAAAGAGCATCACCAGCATCAAAGAACGAGAAAAAGAAAAACCATTGTTTTGCGCCATAACAAAAATATAGACGGGCTCAAAAATGGCAATCATGGCCACGGAAAAATTGCGAATGGCGATAGAAAAATAAAGCTCCTGAATTTCTCGCCTTATTCTGCGGCTGACAAAATAATCTTGGAAGAATAAAGACACGATATAAAAATCAAAAATAAAAAATCAAAAATCAAAATGAATGTTGCTCATCAAAATTTTTTAAGAAATTTTGATGAGCTTCCTAAATTTTGACTTTTGAATTTTGAATTTTGCATTATTTTTACGGCCACTTTCCTGCTCCCTGACGCAGAATCTTATATGGTTGTTTAGTTAAATCTATCACTGTTGAGGGCAAAGATTTTTGAAGGTCTCCAAAATCCAGAAATAAAATCGGCGCATTTTTAATTTTGCTAAAAACTTTCATGATTTCGCTTGATTTGTATAAAGGTTTTTTTCCAGAAAGATTGGCGCTGGTGGTAACATAGGGGAAGGAAACGCTTGCGCTTAATTTTTTAGTGAAAGGATGATTGGGAATTCTCAAACCCACGGTGGCCTTCCTCGCAGTTAAAGAAGAAGAGAGGTTTTTTTTCTTTCTTAAAACAAAGGTGTAGGGCCCTGGTAAATATTTTTTGAATATTTTTTCTTCTGCCTTTTTTATAAAAGCAAATCTTTTTGCCTGACGTAAGTCCTTTACAATAATAGAAAAAGGAATCTTTGCTTCCCTTTTTTTAATTTGACGCAAAAGCGCTACCGCTTTTTCATTTTGAGCATTTACTCCCAATCCGTAGAGTGTATCCGTGGGATAAATAATAATACCTCCTTGTTTTAAAAACCGAGCAGTGATTTTTACAATATAGGGATCAGTGATTTTTGTGGCGATTATTTGCATTTTTCAATAATAATTTTTGAAAGTTTGGAGGGATCATGGCGAATTAAGGTACGTTTGATTCTGTCTGCAGGGTCTCTTTGGGGAAATCTCTTTTTTAATAAATCTGCTTTGATAATTTTGTATGGCAAATCTAAAGAATTCAACTTCACAAATTTCTCCCCTTGTTTGGCATACTTTCTTATCTGAGCGGGGGTGGGTTTTTTAGTATTTACAATTATGTAATCTAAAACCTCTTTTCCTAAATATCTTTCCATTATAGAGACAAAATCCTCTACATAAAAACCATCTGTTTGCCCTGGCACGGTCATTAAATTACAAACATAAATTTTAATGGCTTGGGATTTTTTAATTGCTTCTGGAATACCCGGGACTAAAAGATTAGGTACCAAACTAGAATATAAGTCACCAGGTCCGATGATGATTTTATTCGCTTTTTTAATGGCCATGATCGCTTCAGTATTAGCTTTTGGTCGAGGTTTTAAAGACAAACTCACCAAGGCTTTACGGCCATGCAAAGTAGTATTATAAATATTTGCTTGTCCGGAAATTACTTGCCCATTTTTCAACCGTGCCCGCAAAGTAACTAAATCGGTAGTAACAGGGATTACTCTTCCTTGGATAGCTAAAATTTTCCCTGCCTCTTCTACTGCCTTGTGAAAATTGCCTGTTATCTGCGATAGAGCAGTAATAAATAAGTTGCCAAAATTATGACCCTTGAGAGTTCCTTTTTGAAAACGATATTTGAAAAGTTTGCGTAGCAAAAGCGACGCTCTAGACAAGGCCACTAAACATTGCCGCACATCGCCAGGCGGTAAAGTGCCAAGTTCATCTCGCAATACTCCCGATGATCCTCCGTCATCAGCCATGGTCACGATAGCTGAGAGATTTACAGGATACTTTTTTAAACCTGACAAAACTGTAAAAGTTCCTGTTCCTCCCCCAATAACAACAATTTTTTCTTGACAAACCACGAAAGAAAAATTAAAATTATTCTATAATCCTATTTTACTACAAAATTGCCTTGTATGCAAAATTTATGCGCAAAATTTGTATTATTGGCACTGGTTATGTAGGACTGGTAACGGGCAGTTGCTACGCTCATCTCGGACACAAAGTAATCTGCGTGGACAACAACGCAGACAAAATCCGCATTTTAAAAGCTGGAGGAGTACCTATTTATGAACCAGGTTTGGAAAAATTAGTCAAAGAAAATGTCAAAGCAAAAAGAATCTCATTTTCTACAGACATCGCTTATGGCGTCAAAAACTCTGAAATTATTTTAATTGCTGTTTCCACCCCTCCTAAAATTGACGGTAAAGTGGATTTAAGTTTTGTGGAAAAAGTAGCTCGGCAGGTGGCAGAAGTAATGGATAGTTACAAAGTGATTGTGGACAAAAGCACGGTGCCCGTACAAACAGGAGAGAAAGTGGCGGAAACCATCAAACGCTATAACAAACATAAAATAGATTTCGATATTGCTTCTTTGCCGGAGTTCTTGCGCGAGGGAACGGCAATTTCCGATTTTTTGAACCCCGATCGTATTGTCATCGGTGTTTCTTCTTCGCGCGCTGAAAAAATCTTGAAAGAAATACATGAAAAAATCAAAGCGCCCGTGATTGTCACAGACATTAAATCCGCAGAGTTGATCAAACATGCGGCCAACTCTTTCTTGGCCACCAAAATTTCTTTTGCCAATGCCCTAGCTAATATTTGCGAATTATCCGGCGCGGACATTTCCTTGGTAACAAAAGGTATGGGCATGGATAAAAGAATCGGCGAACAATATTTACGGGCGGGCTTAGGATATGGCGGCTCCTGCTTCCCTAAAGATGTGGCGGGCTTTATCCAGATCGCCAAAGAGCTGGGCTATGATTTTAATCTTTTGCGCGAAGTAGAACGCATTAATCGTCAACAGCGCAAAATTTTCCTTAAAAAGATTGAGGATACTTTATGGGTACTAAAAGAAAAAACTGTGGGAATTTTAGGCCTTGCCTTTAAACCAAACACTGACGATATGCGCAATGCTCCTTCCATCGATATTATCCAAAATTTAATCAAGGAAGGAGCAAAAATAAAAGCTTATGATCCTGTCGCCGAAAAGAAAGCCAAGGAGATTTTAGGAGATAGTAAAATCACCTACTGCAAAGATCCTTACGAAGTAGCAAAAGGCAGTGAAGCTTTAGTAATTGTCACGGAATGGGATGAATTTAAAAAACTGGATTTAGAAAGAATAGCTAAGCTTCTAATACATCCCATTATTATTGACGGCCGCAATATCTTTGACCCCAAAAAAATGGAAAAACTGGGTTTTGTTTATAAAAGCGTAGGAAGATAATCACGGTTAGCTATTCAAGATCTAAGAATTTAAAAAAGCTCTCATAAATTTTGAGAGCTTTTTGATAAAATGCCAGATATAAATTTCTAATTTCTAATGTCTAATTCCTAATAAATGCTCAATGACCAAACCACAATGCCTAAAACCATAAACCTTAAACTAAGAACTTTTTTAGATTTTTAATTGTGATTTTTTATTTTTAGTTTTTAATTTTGGTTTGGAATTTGATTAGAAATTAGAAATTAGGAATTAGGAATTCTTAAAATGTTCTTCCGCTTTTTGCAGCTGCTCTGGAGAATTTATGGGCATCCAGAAATCCGCTTCCACCACTTTTACCTTCTCTTCTTGACATAAAGCTTTAATGGCATCAGTCAGCTCATACTCTCCTCGCGGTGATTTTTTAAGCTTGAAAGAAAAAATTTTGGGAGTAAGTATATAAGTCCCAGTATTGGCAAATTCGGAAATAGGCCTTCCCGGCTTTTCAATGATATCTATCAAATATCCATCTTTGATTTTTAAGGCCGCTAATTTGGAAGGGTCAGTGCGCAAACTTAAAATCGCATGCTCATAAGGAAGCATTTTTTCAAAATTTGAGGTGGCGTGAAGATCATCCCCCATGACCACCAAAAATCTCTTTTGGGCTTTGTCTTTTGCCAATTGTAAAGCTTGGCCGGTCCCTTGAGGATTCACCTGTGTCACATAATGGACTTTTTTTCCTTGAAATTCTTTGCCAAAATAATCCATAATTTGTTCCTTCTTGTAACCCACGACCAAAATAATTTTTTTGACAGATTTGGGCAAAGATTCAATTAAACGCTGTAAGATCGGTTTCCCCCCTACTTTTACCATGCATTTGGGCGTATCGTTGGTAATGGGATTTAATCTTACCCCTTTTCCTGCCGCTAAAATGATTGCTTGCTGTAAATCTTCTTGCATAAAATTAAAAAATTACGGAAACTTAAAAGTTTTCCCCAATGAATAGATAATATAAAAAAAGCGTTTTTTTGGCAAGTCCAAAAAACGCTTTAACAATCGCGCAAATCCTTGATGGCAATAATCGCTTTTTCCACAATAGCTTCTGCCAATTTTTTGGAGAATTTTTTCTCCCAAAATCCACCGTAATCAAGGGGTTTGCCTATCACCACTTTAACGCGGCAGAAAATGCGGGGCAGATAACAGCCAATGGGAAGAAGTTTTCTCATGCCGAAAATGCGAATAGGGACAACGTCTGCTTTTGTATCAAAAATGAGTTTTCCTACTCCTGGTTTTCCCTTGCCAATTTCTCCTGTACGAGTGCGCGTTCCTTCTGGAAAAATCATCATCACCCCTCGAGGTAAAATTTCCACCGCCCTCCTTAATGCTTCAGGATCTTTTCTTCCTTCTCCCACAGGAATGCATTGCCAAAGATGGGAGGCAAGCGCCAAGAACGGATGAAAGAAAAAATTTTCCCTCGCTGCCGTATGCCAAGGAATAAGGCTAGGACGCCAAATGCCGATAGGAAAATAGCAAACACTGGAAATCAAAAAGGAATCAATCATGCTTTGATGATTGGATAAAAGCAGCACATTTCTCTTGAAGGGCAAATTTTTTCTGCCTTTTACTTCTGTGCGGTTTAAAATGAAAAAGAACAATACACAAACCGCTCCAGTGAAAACATTCCAGAAGTAACTTAAAATCCTCCAAAGCATTTTCCCTTCTTTCCCTAAAGAACTAATTTTTTAATGATCAATTTTTAATTTTCAAACTTATGCCCGTTTTTTAAATTTGAAAATTGTAAATTGAAAATTTTGTTAAACTACGAGGTTTATCAGCTTTTGAGGAACAAAAATGACTTTTTTGACTTCTTTATTTCCAATGAACTTCTGCACTTTTACACTGGCTTGCGCTTGCTTCTTTGCCTCTTTTTCGTCAATATCCGATGTCACTTCTATTTTATCCCGCACCTTGCCATTTATCTGAATAACTAAGGTAATTTTTTCTTCTTTAATTAATTTGGGATCATAAGCAGGCCATTTTTCTTTAAAAATAGAATCTTTGTGTCCTAAATTTTCCCAAAGCTCCTCTGCGAGGTGAGGCGCGAAAGGAGATAAAATCAATAAGAACTTCTCGATAAAATTCTTAGTAATCTTCTCTGGGGTATTGAGCATTTCATTGACAAAAACCATCATTGCTGCTATGGCCGTGTTAAATTTGAAGGCCTCGATATCCTCTGTTACTTTTTTGATGGTCTTGTGCAAAATTATCGCTGTTTTTTTATCCGGCTCATTTCCTGCAAAATTTTTCCCATAAACCATGCGCCAAACTTTTTGCAAAAATCGACTAACGCCCTCCACCCCTTTCGCATCCCAAGCCACTGCATCCTCAAAAGGGCCCATAAACATTTCATACATGCGCAGAGTATCCGCCCCGTATTTCTCTATAATGTCGTCAGGATTGATAACATTGCCGCGTGATTTGCTCATTTTCTCCCCATCTGGGCCTAAAATCAATCCTTGGTTTTTTAATTTTTTAAAAGGTTCCGGAGTGGAAACATAGCCTGCGTCAAATAAGACTTTATGCCAAAAGCGAGCATACAATAAATGCAGAACCGCGTGTTCTGCTCCGCCCACATATAAATCTACAGGCATCCAATACTTCTCTCTCTTTTTACTCCAGGCCTCTTTTTTATTTTGCGGATCAAGATATCTCAAATAATACCAAGAAGAGCCAGCCCACTGGGGCATAGTGTTTGTTTCTCTCTTTCCCGGACCTGCACATTTCGGACATTTAGTTTCCACCCATTCTTTGATATTGGCGAGAGGAGATTCTCCTGTGCCTGTGGGTTGGTATTTTTTTACTTCTGGAAGTTTTACGGGCAAGTCTTTTTCCGGCACAGACACTGCTCCGCATTTTTTGCAATGAATAATAGGAATGGGTTCCCCCCAGTAACGCTGGCGAGAAAAAATCCAATCGCGCAATTTGTAATTAATTGCCCTTTTACCCAATTTCTTTTTGATCAAAAAATCTGTAATTTCTTTTTTCGCCTGATCTGATTTTATCCCGGAAAACGCCTGAGAATTAATCAAAATCCCTTCCCCCTCATATGCTTTCTTGATTTTTTTATGGGCTTTGCCGCTGGAAGAGATCACTTCTATTACGGGCAGATCGAATTTTTTCGCAAATTCAAAATCTCGCTGATCATGAGCAGGAACCGCCATAATCGCTCCCGTGCCGTAACCTAATAATACATAATCAGCAATCCAAATGGGAATTTTTTCGTCATTTACAGGATTAATGGCATAACTGCCGGTAAAGACGCCGCTCTTTTCTTTAATAAGGTCTGTGCGCTCTAGATCGCTCTTGTGGCGCGTCTCTTCCTGATATTTTCTTATCTGATCTTTTTGTCTGGCAATGGTAAGTTTTTCTACTAAAGGATGTTCGGGAGCTAAAACCATATAAGTGGCGCCAAAAAGCGTATCTGGTCGCGTAGTGAATACGCTAATTTGTAATGGGGAATTGGGAATGGGGAATTTTATTTCTGTGCCTTCGCTTCTGCCAATCCAATTTTTCTGCATAATTTTTATTTTTTCCGGCCAATCGAGATGATCCAAATCTTTTAATAAACGATCGGCGTAAGCTGTGATTTTTAAAAGCCATTGCCGCAAATTTTTTCTGGTCACGCGGCTGCCGCATCTCTCGCATTTTCCTCCCACCACTTCCTCGTTGGCCAAACCTGTTTTGCAAGAAGGGCAAAAATTAATGGGCACTTCTGCTTCATAAGCCAAACCCCTCTTATATAAAATCAAAAAAATCCACTGCGTCCATTTATAATACTCTGGATCAATAGTGGAAATTTCTCTTTCCCAATCATAAGAAAAACCCAAGGATTTGATCTGCCGACGAATATTCAAAATATTTTTAGCGGTAGAAACCGCGGGATGCACCCCTGTTTTTAAAGCATAATTCTCTGCTGGCAGACCAAAGGCATCCCATCCCATAGGATGGAGAACATTATATCCCCTCATGCGCAAATAACGGCTAAAAATATCCGTGGCAGTATAACCTTTAGGATGACCAACATGTAATCCCTCGGAAGAAGGATAGGGAAACATATCTAAAACATAATATTTTTTCTTTTTAGCCCCTTCTTCTGCTTGGAATAATTTCTTTTCCTGCCATATTTTTTGCCACTTTTTCTCTATTTTCTGATGTTGATATTTTTCCATAATTTTATGAAAATTTTCGCTATAGAGGATCAAAAAGAGATGATATCAGCATAAACCAAAAATCCTCCCTTGACAAGGTTTTTATTATCAGTATAATTAACAACATTGCGGCAAAAGGCCCTTTTTTGTTTTGTTCTTTTGATCGGAGGAAGGCGTATGTATGAAGTGCAATGCACGAGGCAAGGGGAAAAATACGTAGCGGGCAAGGGAGTGATGCAATTTCACCCTCATATTTCAATGGAGGTGGAATTTAACGCCCGCTGGGGAGAAACAGGCCCCCACTGCGTTTTTTTGAGGGTGGAGGTAGCGGCGAAAAAATCATTTCCCCAAGAAAAAGATATGATCAGGTTTTTTCACAGTTTGGGATTGGCGGCGCTGTTGGAGAACCGCACCATCACCCATCACAATTCTTTGAACGGCAACGGCTTTGAGCTCATCTATAACCTTCCCATTGAAGATTGGGATCTTAAAAACATCTTAAGGATTATCCGTAAGGACATTGGACATATCCAGCAAAAGCTCAGCGAACATATGAAGGAATTCCATCTTCTGCACTAGTTCTTTAATCAAAAAATCCGCTCTCAAAATTTTGGAGCGGATTTTTTATTTTTTCGCTTATCTTTATATTTTGAATAATTTCTTGGCGTTTTCTGTAGTCATCTTTTCCGCCTCCGCTAATTTTAGCCCTTTGATATCCGCTAACTTCTCCGCTACTAATCTTACATTTGCTGGTTCATTTCGTTTGCCTCGATGAGGCGCAGGAGATAAAAAGGGAGCATCTGTTTCTATTAAAATCTTATCCTTGGGAATTGCCCTAATAGCGTCAAGCGCCTCTTCTTGAATATTATAAGTGATGTTGCCGGTAAAAGAGATAAAAAGACCCAGTTTTAAATATTCAAAAGCAATTTTTCTGTTTCTACAGAAACAATGTACCACTCCCCGAAGCTTGTAGTCCAAATTTTTTAAAATGTAAAGGATGTCTTTGTCGGAATCAAAAAACGGCTGATGAGAAATTTTCAATCCAGGACGCGAATGGATAATTACCGGCAGATTTAATTTTTTAGCAAGGGCAAGTTGTTTTTTAAAGGCATCGATCTGGATTTCTTTTTTTTCGGGCTGGCGATAATAATCCAATCCCGTTTCTCCTATAGCCACCACCTTTTTGTTTTTTGCTAGATTTTCCAGCTCTGTAAAAACTTTCTCGTCCAAACTCTCCGCATCATCAGGATGGACGCCGCAGGAAGAAAAAACCACTTCATGTTTTTGCGCTATTTCCACGCTCTGCTTGGAACGCATAAGAGAAGCGCCCACATTAATGATGCGATCAACGCCCTGCGCTCTGGCGCGGCTGATCACTTCTGTGCGGTCGCGATCAAATTCGGGAAAATCAAGATGGCAATGAGTATCAACAAACATAAACTTAAGTCAAAATTCAAAAGTCAAAAGTCAAAATTACAATTTAAAATGCAAAGGGTTTAATCCAAATGTGGAAACAAGGGTGGAATTTTTTGAACCTTGCTTCCTGGGGTTAAATCTCCTATTGCTTTTTGGATTTTTTCGCTTACGTTTGGGATAAAAGGCAAAAGATGCTCAGATGTCTTTTGCAAAACAGTAAGCAAATCAAAAATAACCATGCCAACTTTCTTTTGATCTTTTTTGGCTAACTCCCACGGTTTTTCTGCGTCAATATAATCATTAGCAAAACTAACCAAGCTCCAAATTTCTTTTAAAGCTTGGTGGAGAAGTAACTTTTCGAAAGCAATGTCCTTCGTTCTCGCGGTTTTCTCAAGAAGTTTTTTTACTTTCGAAGAATTTTCTGATTTGGGTGTTTTTCCTTGGAAATATTTTTCCGTCATTACCAAAACCCTGTTTAGTAAATTTCCTAAATCATTAGCAAGATCTGCATTATATCTGTCCTTAAATTTATTTTCCGTATAATCTCCATCTTCTGTTGCGGGAATTTCGCGTAAAAGATAATAACGCACCGCGTCTTGGCCGAATTTATTGACCAAAGCCACCGGATCAACACCAGTACCCAAGGTCTTACTCATTTTCTGCCCCCCAAAGGTCACATAGCCATGAATAAAAATCTTTTTAGGCAGAGGAAGTTTCGCTGACAACAGCATTGCCGGCCAAATCAAAGTATGAAAGCGGGCAATACCTTTGCCGATAACATGCAAATCCGCGGGCCACCATTTTTGGAATTCCTCCTCGTCTTCCCCAAAACCAATAGCTGTAACATAATTTGTAAGGGCATCGCACCAGACATAAATAACGTGGCGAGGATCATCGGGGACGGGGATGCCCCAAGATAATTTTTCTTTGGGACGAGAAAAACTCACATCTTGCAACCCTCCTCTCACTATCTGCAGTGTCTCGTTGTACCTTTTTCGGGGGACGATAAAATCAGGATGTTCTTCCAAAAACTTCAAAATTTGATTGCGATATTTGCTTAAGCGAAAGAAATAATTCTCTTCTTCTAAAATTTCCGGCTCTCTGTTATGTTCCGGGCATTTGCCTCCAATTAAATCCGTTTCAGTTTTGTATTCCTCACAACCCACGCAATACAATCCTTTGTATTTTCCCTTATAAATATCCCCCGCTTCTTTTAATTTTTGCCAAAATTTTCTTGCTCCTTTTATATGTCTTTCTTCTGTGGTGCGGATAAAATCATCATTCGATAAATTAAACTGCTCTTTTAAATTAAAAAAGAGACGGGCATTTTTGTCCGCTAACTCTTTCGGCTTTATCCTTAACTCTTTTGCTCGCAGAGCAATTTTAGAGCCATGTTCGTCAGTGCCGGTCAAGAAATGCACTCTTTTCCCTTTTTGTCTGTAATAACGAGCAAGGCAGTCCGCTTGCACAAATTCCAAAACATGACCGAGGTGCGGTTTATCATTAACATAAGCGATAGCAGTAGTAATATAAAATTTTTCTTGATCTTTTCCCATCTTTTCCATTATATATTTTTTCCCTTATTTTAGCAACAATTATTAATTTCTGTTGATTTTTCCCTGGGCTTTGATAAAATAATAAAATCTTTGATTTAAATTTTTCAATTTTTAAACTTTTTGAATTTTATTTTTGATATTTGATTTTTGTTTTTATTACCATGTTAGCTGCCACTCATACTTTAGCCGGCGCCGCAATTGGTACAGTCATTCCTCATCCATTTTTTTCTTTTTTTCTAGGGTTGTTATCCCATTACTTTTTAGATACTTTCCCCCATTGGAACTTATACGTGGGAAACAACAATAAAAATTCTTTCCCCTATTTTGGCGCGCTTGCAGATTTAGGCATAGGCATCTTTTTTTCTTTGATCTTCCTGCGAGAAAACATTTTGCAATTCTCTATTATTTTAGGAATTTTTGGCGCCAATCTCCCTGATATTATCTCTGCCCTCTGGTCAATGCTGCGTTTTCCCAAAAAAAATATTTTCTTCCGTTTTCATCGCAAAATTCAAAAAGAAACCCAAAATATCGCTTATGGTTTAATCTCACAGATAATTGTTTGGGTCTTGGCAATAATAATTTTTATATTTTATAGCAATGGCTAAACCGCGGTTTCTCTTTCTTCCTGAAAAAGATCAGTGGCGAAAACTGCTAAGGCGCAGGCAAAAGGCACAGCTATAACAGCGCCTAAAACTCCTGCGGTTTTTGCTCCTACTAACAAGGCTAAAATGGTTAAGAGAGGATTCAAACCCACAGCTTTGCGCATAATTTGAGGGACAAGGATATGATTTTCAATCTGCTGAATAATAATATATAAAACCAAAACCAAAAGACCAATCCACCAGGATTGCAATAATCCTAAAATCACCGCAGGGATAGCAGCAACAATTGGACCGATAACTGGAATGAGCTCCATTAACGCGGCAAAAATTGCTAAAATCAAAGCAAATTTCACTCCCAAAGCCCACAACACCAAATAATCTGCTATCCCGATAATAATCATAAGCGTCAATTGCCCAATAAACCATTTCCCTAATTTCTTCTGCAGACGTTCAGCCAAACGCACCACATATTTTTGATGTTCTAAGGGAATGATGGTGCGCAAAAATTTCTTGAGCCCGTCTTTTTCAATTACCAAATAAAATGAGATTACCAAAATCACTGCCAGTGAAGCGAGAGCGCGAAAAAAACTAGCAGTGGTGGAATAAACCCTAGCCACAGAAGAAGTCATCCCCTCTTCTAAGGAAATTAGCGCCTTTTGTAAGTTTCCCATTAGATTATAACGCACGAAAAATTCGTGGAGAATGGAAATATAGCGAGTGGCGAAAGTGATATAATCGGGCAAATCCTTGGAAAATTCCATAATTTGATCTGCCAAAACCGGCACAAGCAAAACAAAACTCAAGACCAAAAAAGCGATAACAATTAAATACACAGCGATAACCACCAATCCCCGTGGAATTTTGAACTTTTGCAGACGATCAGCCACAGGATTAATGGCAGAGGAAATAATAAAAGCAACAAAAAGAATAGCTAAAATTCCCCGCAGGTAATAAACCAAGAAAATAGCTAAAATAATTAGAACAATACGAAAAATTGTTCCGATGGTAATCTCCATATTGATTTTTTGCTGACCATTCATAATTTTAATAAATAATTTAGCTCTCTTTGGTTAAATTGGGGACCAATTAAGGCTAAGTTCAATTTTTTGTTTTGGAAAATATTATTGGCCACTCTCTGTAAATCCTTTGAGGTAACTCTGTCAATCTTACGAAAAACCTCCTCTGGTGTTAAGACCTTTCTGGTTAAAATTTCCTGCCCAGCAGTCCAAAAGGCCATGCCGTCTGATGTTTCTAAATCAATTAAAGTAGACCCTTTTAGGTAATGCTTTGCTTTTTGCAATTCTTCTCTACTTACCCTTTCCTTTTTCATTTTAGCGTATTCTGCCAAAATTGTCTTTAATGCCAAAGGTAGTTTTTTTTGATCAACTCCTGCTCTTGTTACGAGATATCCTGTATCTGTAAATTTCTCTGCCGATGTGGAAATATAGTAAGCCAATGCTCGGCGTTCTCGCACCTCGATAAAAAGACGGCTGCTCATATTACCGCCTAAGATAATGCTTAAAAGCGATAATGCAAAACGATCAGGGTGAAACAAAGAAAAAGCCCGCACTCCCAAAGCTAAATGAGTCTGGTCGGTTTTCTTTTTCTCAATGACTATTTTTGGTTTTGTTTGTTTCTCTTTTATTTTAAGTTTCTTGCGGGGCTGGCCTTTAGGAAAATTTTTAAAAGCAGAGCGGATTGATTTTAAGGTTTTTTCTTTATCAATTTTCCCCGCCAAACAAAGCAAGGCATTCTTTCCTGTATATTGATTTTGCCAATATTTCAAAATATCATTGCGCTTAATTTTTTTGATTGTTTCTTGAGTTCCAGCAATAAACCAGCCTGCAGGTTGATCACCGTATAAAGTTTTCTCAAATAAAGTTCTAATGTAGGCAACCGGAGTATCTTGATATAATTTAATTTCTTCAATTATCACTCCTTTTTCTCTTTCCACTTCTTCTTCGGCAAATTTAGAATTTAAAAGAATATCGCTAATCCAATCCAAAGCCACTGGCAAGTGCTGGCCTGCTACTTTGGCATAAAACCCCGTGTATTCCTGGCTGGTGAAAGCATTATATTCTCCACCAATGCGGTCCAGGGTTTCAGCGATATACCGGGTTGAAGGTCTTTTCTTTGTACCTTTAAAAAATAAATGTTCTAAAAAATGCGAGATGCCATTTATTTTTTTTGTTTCGTAATGACTGCCAGTGCCTACCATTGCCAAAACAGTTACCGTCTTAGCGCCGGCTACTGGGATAGTAATTATTCTCAAACCATTTGGTAAAACTATCTTTTTGATCATTAATCTAAATATAACATAAAATCAAAACTAAAATAACCTCTTCTTATTAATAATTCAAGGGAGGTTATTTCAATATAAGTTCAAAAAAGTCTTTGCTTATTTCCCTACGGCCAATACAAGGGAGAACCGTCAAGAAGATGGAGGGTTTTGGCTAAGGGATCATAAGCGTAAGCGTAGATGGGAGTGCCGGAGGGAAGACCCCATATTCTCCAGGCGTTGAGAATGTTGACGGTGTAGGAAAAACCGTGTCTGCCTTTGATGTTGTAAGCTTGATTGATGTCAGGACGCGATATCGCCGTGGAAAATCCTACAAGGCGACGAGAGTTGGGAGCATTGAGAGGAGCATAGGCATAGAGATGGATGACAATGGCGCTCTCAGAAAGATCAGGATCATAAGCCCAGCCGGAGAGAGTATAGAAAGTAACAAATCTTCTCCAACCAGTGGTGATTTTGGCAATGCTTTCGAATTTACCAATAGGGGGAGGATTGGTGTAGGTGAGGGGGGAATTGGCAAGAAGATGCAGAGATCGGTCCTGGGCGTCTTCGGCGTAGGCATAGAGAGCTACTCCTTTTGCCTTGTAAGTGGCAGGAAGAGGAACGGAAAAACCGTGGCTGCCGGTAATGCCTTTGTCTTGGTTGACATCAGCACGGAAAATGTTGGCATCGAAGACGCCCATCTTCGTTCCTGTTTCCTTGGGGCCGTTGGCAAAAAGATGCACTTTGATGGATTTAGCAGGAGTGTCAGGGTCATAGGCCCAGCCGATAATTTTAGCGCTGTCTATGGATTGAAGGAAGCCGACGGGAGGAGCACTGATCCTTAGCCCGCGGGAAGGATCAGCAGCAGCTTCCACATCCTCTCCGTCACAGTTCTCATCAATACCATTACCGACGATATCGCGAGCACCAGGATAAACATCAGCGCGAGTATCATCGCAATCTAATTCTGAAGTTAAGATATCTTCGCCAGGCGCAGAAGAAGCCATTGACATAAGAGTAGCAGGAAGTGGATCTTGCAGGGTTGCTCTCTTATCATTGTCGCTATCAACTAGTAAAGTAGAAATGTCAATCGGCGCCCCTGGCGCTTCTGGAAGAAAAGCAAAACGAGGCAAAGAGGCAGGAAGAAATGCTTGAGGGGAAAGTTCTTTTTCCTTATTACTAATGCGGCAGCAGATGGTCTGAGTTTCTGCTATTTTTTTAAGTTTCTCCTTATTTTCCGGGCTCGGTTCGTTTTTAGACGTTGGTTCTTTTAAATCGCTGGCTGGATCGACAATTTTTTCATGCTCTTTGGTGGGCTCAACAATTACTGTTTTTCCAATTCCAAGAAACGGCTCTCTAAGTTCAATTACTTTTTTTTGGATTTTAACAAATTCAACTGTGTCAAGTTCACCTAACATTGTGGGGGATAGAACATAAAGCTCCATGTATTTAATTGCGGTTTGGCGGGAAATTTTGTATGTTGCTGACCTCACCCCGGTTTTTATATTAGAAAAAACTAAATTCCCAACTTCCGCAGCGGGTTGACCTGAAATTTCTACTTTTACAGAGATAAGATCTCTGTAATAATCATAACTTTGCGTCCCTTCACTAGGATCAACACATTGGCCCTTGGCATTTTGCGCGCAATAAAGTTTCCAAACATCATCAAGAACAATATTAGCTGCTTCTGGAACTTTGTTATTATTGAAAAAATCAACTTGTTCTTTTAATCTTTCCTTTGCTCTTGCAAATGACTTATTAAAAAATTCTTTATTAAGGTCAACTATTCCAAGTTTCGGCATGGAAAAACTAATCTTGGTGGTAAATTCATTTATAAGATGAGGAAAATCACAATTAGTGGATTTTGAAGAAAGATAGGCAGTCCCCTTTTTAATCAATCTTAAATTCTCCTCGCCTTTTTTGTTTTTAAAAACATGTTCATAAGCAACATAATATTTTTTCTTATCTAATTTGGGACATAAAGTTGCTTTCACTGACTGATCAGTGGAAGATTCTTGGACAGCTTTTCCATTAATGCCTGTGTCCTTGGCAAATAATTTCCCCAAGGGCTCATCTACTTTTACATTTTTGTCAATATTATAATCAAAACTAATATTACCAGAAGAATAACCGCCGCCGCGACCCTCAATCTTTATTTGAAGGTCTTTTGCTTCTGTAAAATCATCACTAACAAATAAAGGAGCTTGCTGTTTAGCAATATTTTCTGGGACCCATTCTGCGGCGAAGGCGGCTTTTTTTGCTTCTGCAAGCCATTTTTTAAAGACGAAGGGCGGACCCCAAACAATGCCGAGATTACCGGGGGGGCTAATGGTTGGCGGCGCATTCTTCACGCAACTTCCCGGTCCTGTTTTTTCGCAACCGCCATTGGTATCTCCAGCAACTTGGGGCGAAGAAGAGGCAGAGGCAGTTTCTTCTACAACGCAGATTTCGTCAGCGGTGCAAAGATCAACAGTTTCCCATTCTCCTGAAGTGATCTGGCCGTTTTCGCAGGTAGGCTTTTTTTTGGGACGAGTTGCTTGACAATTGCCAGGCTCTGGTATATTTGCGCAGAAAGCCTCCGTTGCTGTTTGGATCTCGTCTGCTACAGAGGGATCGCACTCGCATCTTTTTTCAGGGAGACATTCGCATTCTCCTGTTTGTTGATTGCATGTTTCATAGGGAGGACATTCTTTGGGTTTGGGGGAGCCGTAACCTACACAGGGAGTACAATCTGGAGGAAGCTCACAAAGACCAAGCTGGCTGTAGTCATAAGGTTCAGTGCAGGGATCAGGTTCACCGCCGCAGGGAGGAGGACAAGCATTAGGATCACGGCAGCACATGCAATCCGGGGAGGACTCGCCTTGGGCAGCGCAGACTTCTTCGCAGGGATCAGTTGGTTCTTCGTATCCCCCATAACAAAGGGGGTCAAGATAAGAAGAGTATGGATCATCGCAAGGACCGCCTTCTGCTTGGGCAATGTCGTGCACTTGGTGGGCGATCTGAAAAGCAGAGACATAGGTGAGTCCTCCGATGATGAGCATGTAGAAGAGGGTGAGGACAAAAAAATAAGGACTGGATTGAAAAAGCAGTCCCTTTTTTACTTTGTGCCAAGAGAGTTTGGGAGGCTCGAAGATTTTAGTTTTCTTGAGAGAAAACTTGGGCATGAGATTATTTCGGGGTTGATTTCGTTATAGGAAAAAGCCGCCAAGAGATCGCTTCCCCCTCTCTATAGAAGAATGGGCGGAAAAGTTTTGTCCAAAAATTGAGGGAAACCCCTGGAAGCCGGAAAGGGGAAATGGGTTTTAAAGTTTAAAATTTCCAAGAGAGGTGTTTCCTCTTTATTTATTTTCCGTGCAGCATTCCTTTTGTGTATTCACAACATCCGCAATGGCATCCATAAAAAATTTGTAATTTACGCTAGACCATGATGAACCCTTGTCTATTTCTGGACCAGAAGAAGATGATTGGGGCTTTTCTTCCCGGTTATTAACAAAACGAACATTCCAGTCTGATCCTCTCCCCGTTCCTTCTAAATGCGCGGTCATAAAATTATCGAAAAGCTCCACTGCTTGCTTGCGCGTTAGTTCGAAACGCAAGACTCCAACGTTTGTTTGGAAAGCAAGCGTGCCTTTTTTTGCTCCGGCGCTTCCTGTGAAAGATATGACTGTTGATAAACCTTGGATGTTAGCGGGAGGAATATCCGGAAATAATCTTGCCACCTGATCAAAATTGACATCTTTTTGATCCGCCTCCTTATTGGCATTAATCTCCCTAATTATTTCTCCCACCAAATGGCGATGGGCGTCTTTAAACTTAGCATAAGTAAGCTCAAAAGCGTTTCGCTTGGAAGCGCTAAAAGTGATTGCCAAATAACCCTGGGGAAAAGGACAATTCGGCTGATAATCGGCCCATCCTACCTGTTCGTAAATTCTAAACGTGACTTCACCTTCTTTTCCGCCGAAATGTTCTTTTTTGAATTTCCCTTTTATTTGTCGAAAAACATTTTGATTGGTAAAAAGAGGACAAACATTAAAAGCAATCCCCAATTTCTCTTCTAATTTTTTAGGAGAAGGGGGAAGTTTATCTTTTACAGCACCATCGTCTTGCGCTCCAAAAAATTGAGCAACTCCTTTAGCAACCTTGCCCATTCCTTTAACGGCAAGCGGCGCTACTGCTTCTGAAACATCACCAGGAATATATCCACTAGTAAAATTTTTGAATGCCTGCTCAACACCCTTTCTTAAGGCGAATTTTAATCTCTCAGAAGAGGTATCCTCGTCCTTTACTGAAATACCTTCTTTTATTATTTGTGCATTTGTCCAATGTTGAGGACCAACAAACACCCTCTTTTCCTTTCTGCCTAGGGGATTTTGGGGGTCAACGGGAACCCAGGCAATGACGCTTCTTAAGTATATGAGTTTGCCATCTGGAGAAAAGACGGGGTATGTTTTCCCCTCCTCTGTTAAAATCTGCGGAGGACCACTGTTTCCCTTACACACTCCGTCACCTTCTACTTCTTCTGCCTCTCCCTCAACTTGCGCCACTTGAGGAAAGGTTATTTTTTCTTCTTTTTCAAAAGCGAATGTAGGAGGAAAACATATCTCCTCTTTAGCACAACGGTTAGCTGTAACACTCACCACTTCTACGGGAGAAACCTGCCCTGTCTTTTCATCACATTCTCCTCCTCTCACCTTTTTTATGCCACAGGTTCCCTTTAACGAATTCTCTGCTTCCTTTGTTTTTTGCGTCTTTAATCTCTCTGCTGCTGCCATTTTTTCTGGATCGCATTTAGATACCGGGGGCTCTTCTCCTTCACGCGGTTCCTCAGGAGGAATAGGTATACAGGCACCATTCTCGCAACGTTCCTGGGGGGCACAATAGTAACGCAATTCCCATTGATACCCCGTGGTAGAATCGCAAATGGGAGCACGACATCCTATTCTATCTTCAGAGGGCATTTCAGCACTAGGGCAAGGCTCGCAAGGACCTAAATCGTTTCCGAATTCATCCCACAATCTACATCCTTCTGCACTCACCACTTTTTTTACCCCCCCAGCAATCTGAAAGGCGGCGAGGGCAGTCATTCCGCCTACTAAAAGAATATAAAAAATGGCAAGGACAAAAAAATAAGGACTGGATTGAAAAAGCAGTCCTTTTGATGTTTTAGAGCAAAAAAATTTAGTTTTTTTAGCGAAAGAGGTTTTTTCCTCTAATAAAGGACTTTTAGCCATAATTTTGCCTCCAATTATTAATTTTTATTTATTTATCAGTCAATTAAAGTGTAGCAAAAAAAAGAAAAAAAGTCAAATTTAACTTAATTTTTAAAATCAGGTTTTAAAAAAATAATCTAGATTTAGTTAATTGTTAACTCAAGATTTTCTTTATTTTTTTGAGCATTTCTTTAGTGTCTTTAAAGGCAATTATTTCAATAGCCTTGTCTATGGGGAACCATTGCGCTTCTAGAAAACCTTCTTTCCTTTGGGGCTTGAGATCTTTTTCTTTTGTTTCCATCAAATAGAAATAAACAGTTTTGTTGATTAAATTTCCCTTCTTATCTTTGAAGAAATAATGAGTGCGATCAATTTCCTGGATTATTTTTACATTTTTAATGCCTATTTCTTCTGCCACTTCCCTTTTGGCGGTAAGTTCTTTTTCTCTTTCCTCTATGTGGCCTTTGGGCAAAACCCAAGCCTTCCCTTTATAACGGGTTAGAAGTAAAGCAACAAGGATTTTCTTTCCTTCCCGACGAAACACTACGCCGCCGGCGGAAAATTCACGCTTCAACATACAAATTAAAAACTAAAAAATAAAAATGAAAACACAGGAAAAAATCCTAAATTCTAATATCTAATTTCTAAACAAATTTTAAATTCCAATTTTCCAAATTTCAAACTTTTAATTTTTGTGACATTGGGATTTGGGATTTGTTTCGGATTTAGGACTTCGGATTTCGAATTTTTAAAAGATTGTCGCTTTTCGCTTATTGTTCGTTGCCTTCCTCGCTTTCCTGTTCTTTTTGTGCCGACAGCACTTTCTTTTTCTGCTCTTCTTCTTTTTTCTTCTTCTCCCGCTCTTCTGCTAATTTCTTGTCAAATTCTTCCTGAATTTTGCGGTCTTTTTCCGCGATACGCCTCTTCTCTTCTTCTAACTTCTTTTCTGTTTCAGAGAGAGGATGAGGAAATTTATTCGGCGATTCATAGGAAGAAAGAATAAGATGTTCCCGCACTAATTTCCCCTCTTTAAAAACTTGCTGGGTGATTTTTGCCTTGCCATGATCTCCTGCCCAATTATAAAGATGGGGACCATCGATTTTTACTTCCCGGCCATCAGAAGTGCCAAAAAAATCAAAATATAAATTAGTGCCAGAAATCCTGGTTTGAATCAAAATATACCCTGGAGTATCATTGATAAATCTTAAATCAGGATGCGGGGGGTAAATAGTGGCGTCAAAGCCCGGTTTGCCGTAATAGCGCACGGGATAAGCATGGTTTTTGCGTTCAGTAATGGGAAGGCCAGCATACATCGCCGCCCGAAAAGCAGTGGTAGAAACCTGACACAGACCGCCGCCAAATTCCGGTACCGTTTTGTCCCGTAAAATCACTAATTCAGGTAAAAAGCCGTGTTTGCCGTCTACGGGACCAAGTTGATTATTAAAAGAAAATTCTTCTCCCGGGGCAATCAAAGTTCCATTAAATCTGCTTGATCCAATTCTAATATTATGAATGCGATTTTTGGGAGAACCGGCAAAACTAGATTCGCCAGTAGCCAAAAGTTCTTTGATTTTTAATTCCTTTAGTCTTGCTTCAGAGAGGGGCGGCACTTCTTTTAATGTTAAACTCACTTCTTGTTTCCCCTCCTCTACGGCTTTGGCGATTTTTTCGGAATTTTGGAGAATGTCCAATTCATAGGAAGGGATGATTCCCGGATGAACAACTAGTTTCCCCTCCTTCATTTCCAAACTAATGCCATCTCCCCTTTTCTCGACTTGAGGCGCTATTTCTCCTAAAAATTCTCCCACTTTGTTGGCATTAATCTGGGCGTCTAAAACGATATTTTCCTTGCCATCAGCTAATTTTTGGGCTACAGCAATAAATTCAATCCAAGAAGCGATTTGCGAAGATTTAATGAGCCATTTCTGATCCTCAAAAATCAAAAATAATTTCTGCTGCAACAATTTTTCTGCCTTTATTTTAGCGTTCTGCGCTTCCGCATCTAGAATATCCGCATCTTTATTTTCTTTTGCTAAAATAACAACGCTCATTTTCCCTTGCTGAAGCCGACCCAAGAGATCTTCTTCTAATTGAGCGGCGCTTAAAATAGTCCCGGGAGCAGCAGAAATGAACTTAAATTTATTGCCAGCCTCTATCTGCCAAGTAGCATTTCTGGGGGGAGAAAAAAATTCGTCAAAATTTTCTTCTAAATATTGATTTAATTTTGTTCTGTCTAAATGATAATAAATTTTTATTTGCGGAGAACGAACTAAGGAAAATAAAAAATCCCTGGTGCGCGCCAACCAATCACCCTCATGGCCAATGGCAAAAGCATCGTTGATAATTTGCTTTTGATCAAAAACCAATCCCAAATCGGCAAATTTGGGGCGGCTTTCCTTTTCTTCAAATTTTAAGACCAATTTATCCTCCTCTTGGCGGAGAAAATTTTCTAAATTTTTGACAGCTTCTTCCTTGGTTTGACCAGATAACGACAGAGGACCAAGGGATATTCTCGGTAAAATTTTATCGGAAAATAAAACCTGGGCTCCCGCTACAGAACCTGCTCCTAA